>Ga0255338_1000292_pt1 | contig 192531 bp, 181 predicted proteins | sample MeOH1_35cm_T4_19_FD_203715 | JGI IMG/M metagenome (GOLD analysis project Ga0255338, IMG submission 203715) | Sandy soil microbial communities from University of British Columbia, Vancouver, Canada - MeOH1_35cm_T4_195 | ecosystem: Engineered > Artificial ecosystem > Sand microcosm >... | reverse complement strand
CGGTCAGTGCGCTCGTCACCGCTGTCAGCGTGGTGAACAGGCCGGTGCCGCCCAGCGTGCCGCCAGACCAGTTGAAGCTGCCGCCGGGATTCACCGTCAGCGCGCCGTTGCCCGTCAGTGTCCCGCCGGCGACGTTCAAATTGCCGATGGTCGTCGCCGAATCGAGCGTGGCAGTCCCCGAGGAGATGAATGCAATGCCGGGAATGCTGATGCTGCCGCCGTTGGCGTTCAGTGTCATGGTGCCGAAGTTGACCGTGCCGCCGCCTGCGGAATCGGAATTGGCGTTGAACACCATGTTCAGCAGTCCAGCCGTCGAACCGATGCCGGCATTGAGATTGATGTTGTTGTGGGCGTTGAGGGTCAGAGTAGCATCAGTGCCGGCCGTCTTGGCGATGGAGTCGGCCACGGTGATGTTGCCGGTCTGGATGCCACCCGCTCCGGTAGTGATGATGACGCTGGTGCCGGCATTCAGCGCGGTCTGGATTGTGCCGGTGGTGATGATGGAACTGTCGGCGGTGCTGGTGAAGTTCGGGTTGCCGCTGACATTGGTATCCGATCCGCTGGCCTGGATCACGATGTCATTGGGGTCGAGCAGCCATTCGCCGCCGCCGGCTTTTACCGTTATCTGGTCGATGTCGAGCTTGGCGGCGGACGTGTCAATGTAACCGCCGCTGCGGACTGTTCCGTTCCCCTGCGCACTGATCTCACCACGCGCGACAAGTTCGCCGCTGATCTGCCCGTTCTCGCTGACGATGGCGGTGACACTTCCCCCCGCCGTGCCGTCAGTGCCGACTTTCGAGGTTTCCGTGAGTTCGATCTTCTTCGTTGCCCGCAGGAAAATCTTGCCGCCTTCCTGAACCACACTGCTGGCGTTCAACCTGCCGCTGTTCTTCACCACCACTCCTGCAATGCCGATGCGTCCCGCCTCCGCCGTGATCTCGCCCAGATTGGTGGCGTTGCCTTCGGCGCCGGTGATTTCCACCTTGACGCCCGGCGTCGCGCTGTCGATGAGTTCGACCTTGTTGCCGGCAGCCAGAATGGTTTCGCCTTTGGGTGTAGTGATGATGCCTTCGTTGCTTGCATTGCTGCCGATCAGGTAGACGCTGCCGCCCATCGGCGTCGTGATCGTGCCCTGGTTGACGACATTGCCGGCTCCCGGATTGGCTTCGAATCTCAGGCGGCTGGCGAGAAAGTCGGCATTGGTAATGTTCAAGGTACTGGCGACAAAGCCGGCGACGTCGATGCGTGCGCCTTGCCCGACAAGGATGCCGGCCGGATTGACCAGCCAGACCCGGCCGTTGGAGGTGAGGCTGCCGAGGATGACCGAGGGATCGCTGGCCAGCACGCGGTTAAGCACACTGCTCGACGCGGAGGGCTGGATGAAGCGGGCAGTCTGCCCGGCAGCGATGTTGAACTGCTGCCAGTTGATTATGGTGCCGTTGCCGTTGGTGACGGTGAGGACGTTGCCAATCTGGTTGAAGCTGGCAGTGCCATTGACGATCTGGGCGCCCACCGGCAGGGCAAGGGCATCAGCTGAGACGAAACACGCTGCAATCGCAACGTACAACAGGCGCTGACGAACAGGCCGCAGGCTGGCTAAAGCATAGGACCGGCGCAGACGAATTGTCTTTGGCAAGGCTAACCTCCGCGTCCCGCCAGGGATGGTGAAATGCCACTACTTGCAGGTCGGGCAAGACTAGCCTTAAAGCACTCGCAATTCAAGGGCATCCATCAAGGTTTCGTGCCCGCCGCCATCCCCGCCGGCCGCCGGTTACGCCGGCAAGTCACGGCAATTGCCGCAGCGCCTGAATATCCGCCAAAATGCGCCCTCTCCAGAACACTTGTCACGACATGGACCAGGACATCCCCAACGGCACGCTGCGCATCATCGATGGTCGCGAGCGCAGCTATACCGACGGCTACTGGATCAAGACCTATCCGGTGCCGGAAGACACGCTCCAGGGCAAGCGCCGGCTGATCGAGGCGTTGACGCGGCGCCTGTTCAACCACACCGAACACGGACTCAACATTCCCGGCCATCGCCTGGCCGAGGCGAAGCAGGCCTATGTCGGCGAAACCGACCCCGGCAAAAAGCGGGTCAAAGGGGCGATGTATGCCGGCGCCCTGTTCAACCGCGCCACGGACATCTTCACGCGGCTGGTGGACCTGCAATCGGCCGGGGTGGAGATTTCCTCCTCCAACGACCTGATGCGCGAATGCGGGCGCTGCCTGCAGGAAGCACTTTCGCTGTGCTCATTGGTGCTGCACCGCAGCGGCGAGGAAGGCATCGACGAACTCTGGGGCGAACCCTTCCGCGCCTTCTCGGTTCCGCTCGCCGACTTCTATGCGACACGCTACGTGAAAATGGCCCAGGCCATGCGCGGCATCGACACCATTGCCGAGGCCATGCTCCGCACCTTCGCCACACCCATGTTCCCCGCCATCGAAACGATCATCGGCGACTTTGCCCGCTTCGCCCGCATCAAGGTGGAAACCCTGCGCACCGACCGCGAAATTTTCGACATCTGGGCCGAGATGGTCACCGCCGGCGAACGCCTGGCCAATTTCCGTCCGCACCTGAACAACCCGGACAGCGAGCACGAGCAGCGCATGGCCTCCTTCGGCACGCAGCTGATCTGCAACGGCCGCGACCTGATATTCCACATCACGCGGGCCCGGGTCGCGATGCCCAAGAGCACGCGGGAATTCGTCGAGCGCTGCGACACCTACGCCGCCACGGGTATCGTCACCATGATGCCGATCCCCCTGCCCGGCTGAAATCGGGAGGGCGATCATGGAACACACCGGGGCAATCGCGAGGACAAACCTGCGGCATGCTGCCGCCTAGCCGATGCGACTCACCGAACTCAAACTTCCGCTCGATCACTCGGCCGACGAACTGCGCGCTGCGATCCTTCATCGCCTGGGGATCACGGCGGACGAACTCGTCGGCTACACGATCTTTCGCCGCAGCCACGACGCGCGCAAGCCGGCGGCCATCGTTTTCATCTACACGCTGGACGTCGACCTGAAGAACGAGGCGGCCGTGCTCAAGCGCTTGCATGGCGACCGGCACGCCGGAAAGACGCCGGACACCCGCTACCATTTCGTGGCACGCGCGCCGCAGACGCCGCCGCTGCCACGTCCGGTAGTGATCGGCACCGGTCCCTGCGGCCTGTTCGCCGGACTGATCCTGGCGCAGATGGGCTTTCGTCCACTGATCCTGGAACGCGGCAAGGCGGTGCGCGAACGCACCCAGGACACCTGGGGCCTGTGGCGCAAGGGCCAGCTCAACCCGGAATCCAACGTGCAGTTCGGCGAAGGCGGCGCCGGCACCTTTTCCGACGGCAAGCTCTACAGCCAGATCAAGGACCCGCAATACCGCGGCCGCAAGGTCCTGACCGAGTTCGTCAAGGCCGGCGCGCCGGCGGAAATCCTCTACGTCGCCAAGCCGCACATCGGTACCTTCAAGCTGGTGGGCATGGTCGAAAACATGCGCGCCGAGATCGAGGCGCTGGGCGGCGAAATCCGCTTCGGCAGCCGGGTCGAGGACATCGACATCGAAGGCGGGCAGGTGCGCGGCCTGCGCCTGGCCAACGGCGAGTACATCGCTGCCAGCCATGTCGTGCTGGCGGTCGGGCACAGCGCGCGCGACACCTTCGGGATGCTGCACGCACACGGCGTGCATATCGAGGCCAAGCCCTTCTCGATCGGCGTGCGCATCGAACATCCGCAGTCCTTGATCGATCGTGCCCGCTTCGGCAAGAACGCCGGCAACCCGCTGCTCGGCGCGGCGGACTACAAGCTGGTGCATCACTGCAAAAATGGCCGCTCGGCCTACAGCTTCTGCATGTGCCCGGGCGGCACCGTGGTGGCGGCCACCTCGGAGCCGGGCCGGGTGGTGACCAACGGCATGAGCCAGTATTCGCGCAACGAGCGCAACGCCAACAGCGCGATCGTAGTCGGCGTGACGCCGGCCGATTACCCGGGCAGCGAAACCAATCCGCTGGCCGGCATCGCTTTCCAGCGCCGCTGGGAAAGCCTCGCCTACGAAGCCGGCGGCAGCGACTACAGGGCGCCGGCGCAACGGGTCGGCGATTTTCTTGCCGGCCGCCCCTCGACCGAACTCGGCACGGTACTACCGTCCTACACGCCGGGGGTCAGGATGACCGACCTCGCGCTGTGCTTGCCGGATTACGTGGTCGCGGCGCTGCGCGAATCGCTGCCGGCCTTCGGCCGCGAAATCGCCGGTTTTGCCATGGACGACGCGCTGCTGACCGGCGTCGAGACGCGCACCTCGTCGCCGCTGCGCATCACGCGCGACGAAAGCTTCCAGAGCGTGAACACCCGGGGCCTGTATCCCGCCGGCGAAGGCGCCGGCTACGCCGGAGGCATACTCTCGGCGGCGGTGGATGGCATCAGGATTGCCGAAGCCGTGGCGCTGAGCCTCGTCGCGCCGGCGGGCAAGGCTTCATAACCACTCAAGTTCCCAGCGCACGCAGGGGTCGAGTGCCGCCACGGCGCGCGCAACAAACGCCTGCAATTCCTCGCGATTGCTCGCGTCGCGGCCGGTCAGCCAGCCGACCAGGGGGCCTTGCGGATGGAAGTTCCATTCGGTGGGCGCGACGATGAAATAGTCGGCGATGCGCTTGCCGTCGAGCGCAATCTCGTGCAGCAACGGGCCGCGGGCCGTTTCGACCAGTGCGCGCCCTCGTCCGGCAAATGCCTGCACCGCGCTCGCCGTGCCGCCGGCACCGACTTTCTCGCTGCCGGCGGCCCAGTCGCGCAGCTCTTCGAGGCGCGCCAGCCAGCGCGCAGCACATGCCCCCGCCAATGCCGTGTCCTGCCGCCGCGCCAATGCACCGGTTTCTGCGGCTTCCCCCTGCCAGTGCGGAGTGCGGCAGAAGGCACCATCAAGCTGCGGCCACAGTGCCAGCGAACCTTGCGCATCCAGCGGCGGCAAGCAGCGCGGCGCGGCATTGCGGGCGTCCGCTACCGCGGCCAGGCGCAGGCACAAAACATCGATGCGAGGATCGTCGAGCAGGGCGGCCAGTTGGGCGCGCTGCCCGGTGGCTATCCAGCCGGTGGCGGCGACAAACTCGGCCTGCAACGCAGCCTCGCCCAGCAGCGGCGGCAGATCGAGCAGCCAGCGCCAGAGATGCTCGCGCATGGCCTCGGCTTGAATCGCCGGATCGAGATGCGCAGCACATTCCCTGCCGCGCGCTGCCGCCAATGCCAGTTCTGCCGCGTACCCCTGCGCCTTGCCGCAGAGGGCAAACAGGAGCGGCACCAGGCGCACCGCCTCGTCCGCCGGACGACCCCGCAGGCGCGGCGCAAGCGCCGGACGCTCGCTGGCGACACGGACCGAACTCACGCGGCCATTCGTCACGCCGAGCACCAGCCTGACGCAGCCGGGTTCGATTGCGGCCGTCATGCCTCCGCCAGCGGCAGACGCAGCGTGAACAGCGCGCCGCCTTTCGGATGGTTGTCTGCCGCAAGCTTGCCGCCATGGCGCTCGACGATGCCGTAGCTGATCGCCAGGCCGAGGCCGGTACCGCGCCCCACCGGCTTTGTGGTGAAAAACGGGTCGAACAGCTTGTCGAGGTTGGCCGCCGGAATCCCGGGGCCGCTGTCGCGAAACTCGACCAGTGCCAGCCCTTCCTCGATGCGTCCGGAAATCTCCAGGCGCCGCTCGCGGGAATTTTCGGTGGCATCGGCGGCGTTCTGCACCAGGTTCATGACCACTTGCTGCAACTGGCCCGCCGAACCGAGAACCGTCATCGCAGGAGGAAGCTGCAGGCTCACCGCGAACTGGTTCGCCGTGGCCTTGCCCACCCACTGCACGGCGCGCTCGATGACTTCGGCCAGGTCGAAGGCGCGCCGCTCGTCGCGATCGGTGGCCGAGAATCGCTTGAGGGCATCGACGATGTCGCGGGTACGCTCGGCACCCTCCACCGTGCCGTCGATCAGCGAGGGAAGATCATCCAGCAGGCGGTCGATGCGCAACTCATCGCGCAGGGCTTCGCGTTCAACTGTCGGCATGCCGCCATGGATCGCGGCGAGATAGCGCGCAAGGCGTTCGGCATAACGCTTCATCGCCAGGGTATTGCCGTAGACGAAACTGATCGGGTTGTTGAGCTCGTGGGCCACGCCGGCAACGAGACGGCCCAGCGAGGCCATTTTTTCGGAATGGATCAGCTGCTGCTGGGTGGTCTTGAGGTCTTCGTGGGCCCGGCGCAGGGCCTGGTAGGCACGCCGCAGTTCGCCCACCGGACGCCCGGTGATGACCATTCCGAGCATCTTGCCGACGCCGTTGTAACGCGGCGTGCAATTCAGCGATACCGGAATCGCGCTGCCGTTGGCGGCCTTCAGCAGCATCTCGACGTCTTCGACGGACTGCCCGCTCTGGTCAGCAAACAGCTGTCCGGCATGCCGGCGCGATTCCTCGTCGGCGAACAGGTCGAACACCGTGCGTCCGTGCAGCGCTTCGGCATCGACGCCGAGCAGGGAGGCCAGCGCCGCGTTCACGCTCTCGATCATGCCGGACCGGTTGCAGACGATCAGCAGATCGGACATCGAGGTCAGCACCGAGGAAATGAACTGCTGCGTGTCCTCCAGCGTCGCATTCTTTTCCTCGAGCGCGACTTCGTACTGCAGCAGATCGTTATAGACCTCGTCCATCTTGCGGATCACGTCGAGCCAGATGCCGTCCTCGGCCGACGCACCAGCCGCTGCCGCCAGCATCTCGACCGTAAGGGCCGAGCGCGGCTCGTCAGCCCCCGGGGCTGTCGGCATGGCAGGACGGGATCCGGATTCTTCGCCCATCAGCGCAATGTACCCTAGCCCGACCGCGCTATCCGTCCGAGCTCTTCAGCCCTCGTTGAAGCCGAAACGCTGGACGAAGTCAGCGGGGGCGAGCGCGGGGCCCTTGTAATCGGCCTGCATGTAGTCGCAGCCCAGTTCCTTGAGCCGCGCCGCCGCCGCATCGTCGGCGACACCGACGGCCACGACGGCGAACTTCAAATGATGGGCGAGTTCGATGATCGACTGGACGATACGGTCGGACTTTGGCCCGCCGGTCAGGTCGCGGGCAGCCGAAACATCGATCTTGATTTCCTGGAACGGCATGGTCGCAAGCCAGAACAACGATGAAAACGCCATTCCCGGATCGTCGATCGAAAGCTTCACGCCCAGATCTTTCAGGCGACCGAGGGTCTCCCTGGCCACCGCGTCCGTACCCAGCACCGAAGTCTCGCCGATCTCAAGGATCAGCGTGCCTGCCCGTCTGCTCCAGGTGCCAAGCGCTCTCTCGACCACATCGATGAGTTCAGTGTGCCGCAGCACGCGCGCCGGAAATTTGACAGCGACACGCAAGTCCAGGCCGGCGCTGTAGCGGAATTCCGAGATGTTGCGCAGCGCACGATTCAGAACCGAAGAGACCAGGGGGATGACCACGTCGGCCGACTCCGCCGCGGCGAACGCATCCACCGATGGAATCAGCCCCAGCGCCGGATCGCGCCAGCGCAGCAGGCCTTCGGCACCCATGACCTGCCCCAGGCGCAAGTCATACTGCGGCTGAAACACAAGGTTGATGGCATCCTCGGCAACAGCGGTGCGCAGCCGGTTCTCGTAAAGAAGCTTCGATGCCGCCAGGCTGTCGCGATCTTCGCCGTAGTCGGCAATGCCGCCGGGCAGTTCGCGAGCAAGGACACAGGCGCTCTTGGCTCGCTGGAGCAGGTTTTCCGCCTGATCCCCATGCTCCGGGAACATCGCTATTCCGATTGCAGGGTTGGCATAGATTTCATCTTCACCGATCCAGAACGGCGTACCGAGTTCGCGCAAGGACTTGCTAGCCGCCAGCAGCGCCACGGCTGGTCCATCCACGGTGGACAGGACGCAGGCAAAGTCGTCCCGCCCCATATCGCCGATCAGGTCGCCCGGACGGAGTACATCGCTGCGCAAGAGTTGGGCAACACGGCCACGCACCGAATCGCCAACCTGGTAGCCCCACACGGCGTCGATGCGGCTGATCACGCCGCATTCGATGAGCAGAACGGCCAGATTTCCGCCATCGGCCCTCCTTGCCTCAACGTGACGACGCAAGCCCTCCAGAAACGGGATCACGCCGACTGCGGCGACACCGAAAGGCGTCTCCGCCCCGGCGGAGTCCGCATCATTCACAGGAACAGCTCTCGCGGATCGATCTCGACGGAGCCGTACTCCAGGGAACGCTGGATCCGGTAGGGTTCGTCGGGTCTGACCTTGGGCTCTTTCATCAGGTCAAGCATCTTGTAGGGTTTGAGCGGATTGCCGTTCATGTCCTTGACGACCATGATGCGCGGTTGCATGCGTCGCACCATGTTCTGGGCGATCACGATCGCGACCTCGCCGCTGTTCAGCTCGACCACGCTGCCCACGGGGAAAACGCCGATGCACTGGATGAACTGTTCGACCAGCGCAGGGTGGAACTGCTTGCCGCGCTCCTTGTAAATCATGCTGAGCGCGTTGGCGGGCGAGAGGCCCTCGCCGAAGGGCTTCGGTGCCGTCAAGGTGTCGAAGGCATCCACGATTCCCGCAATCAGGCCGGAAAAGGCAATGGCATCCCCGCGCAGGCCGCGCGGATATCCGGTACCGTCGAAACGCTCATGGTGCAGCGACGCCAGCCCGGGCAGTTCGGAGGGAAGACCGGGCGTGTCGCTGAGAATCCGGACCGAGTGGTTCACATGGCTCCGGTAAAGGTCGATTTCAGCAGCGTTGATCGGCCCACGCGTGGCGAGCTCGGGTGGCAGCTTGAGCTTGCCCACGTCCTGAAGCAGTCCGAGCATGCCAAGAATCTCCAGACGATCCGGCGGCAGCTGCAGAAAGCGGCCGAAGATGGTCATCATGACCGAAACCTCGGCGGCCCGGCTGAGGGTCGTACCACTTTTTTCCTGGAGCTTGATCAGCAGCGCCATGGCATCCGGATTGCGCACGACACTGGCGGTGATCTGTGCGACCGCCTGTTGCGACCGTGAGCTGTCGATCGCGTTTCCAACCTCCACGACGCGCGAAATCTCTTCCAGGATCACCGTCGTGTTGGTGTAGGCCTTGCGGGCTACCGGCAGTTCGCCTTCAACGCTCGCGACATCCTTGTAGACCGTCGTACCGCGAATTTTTGCAATATCTTCCGCCGTGACCTTGGCAACCTCCTGAACGACCGTTTTCTCGGGATCGACGAAGACGTGCTTGCAATACTTTTTCAGAACCTCGAGCTGCTTGTCTTTTTGCAGGACAAAACCCTGAAAGGCAAAAGGCGTCTCCGTCCACGGCCGGTCGAGCTTGGAAATGAACATCCCGAAGGTCAATTGTTCGACAGGAATTTCCCGGAGTTCCATACGGATACGCAATCCAATTACTTGAAGGTTAAATTCTCGCGTCTACGCGACAAAACAGCAAGCATGGTTTGATTGCAGGGGCCGCCCCCGGAATCGCTATGCCGCAGGCCTGAAGCTTACCCCGAATCGAGCCGACACAGTCGCTTTTCAGCCAAGGCGGCAGTGCCGCCCGGAAGCGGGTCACTGCTGCCGTTTTCATGCCCCTCCACGGCTCGGCTACTGCAGGGTGGCATGACCTTTTTCCGTCGAACGGGATACACTTGCGCTGCCGATTTACCGAGCAAACACCCCATGTTCCCAGCTTCCGGACCGCCGCGTTCCAACCCGATGTCCGGCCGCCTCACGCGAGTCGGCATCCCGCTGCTTTACGCACTTTTCGCCGGGCTGTGGATCATCGCTTCGGGCTATCTGCTGACGACAGGCATTGACGATCCGGTACTGCAAGGGCGCATCGAGATCGCCAAGGGTCTGCTGTTCGTCGCCGTCACCGCCCTGTTGCTGTACCTGCTGCTGGCCCGCCTCGACACACGTGACGATGCGGGCGGGACGTTCACCCCGGCGTCATCGCAAAACCCGCTTGCAGTGGCAGCCGGTGTATTCCTCGTCGCTGCCGTGGCCGCCGGATTGCTGGTACGGCAATCGGAACAGCAGCGCGAGCAGCAGCAGCACGCCCAAGTCTCCGACATGGCCCACGATCATGCCCGCGCGATCCAGCGCAGTATCGAGCACGCCCTGTCCGCCACCTATGCGCTGGCCGCGCTGGTGCGTCAGGGCAAGGGTGATATCCCTGAATTCGAAGCCACGGCGCAACAGATGCTGCCCTTCTATCCCGGGGCGGCCTCGCTGCAGCTGGCCCCCGGCGGCATCGTGCAGCGCGTCGTGCCGCTGGTCGGCAATGAAAAAGCCATAGGCCACAACCTGCTGCAGGATCCGGCACGCAACAAGGAAGCCTTCCTCGCCCGCGACACCGGCAAGCTGACGCTGGCCGGCCCATTCACGCTGGTGCAGGGCGGCCTCGGGGCCGTCGGGCGGCTGCCGGTCTTTCTGGGCGATGGCAAGGGTGTGTTCTGGGGTTTCACCACGGTGCTCATCCGCTTTCCCGGGGTACTCGGCGAAGCCCGGCTGCCCCAGATGACGGAATTGGGTTACGCCTATGAGCTTTGGCGCACCCATCCGGACAGCGGGGAGCGCCAGATCATCTCCGCATCCGGGACCGCCGCCCTGTCCGACCCGCTGCATGAGTCCTTCGAGCTGCCTAACGGCCGCTGGACGCTCAGCGTCGCACCGGTCAGGGGCTGGGCGGATACATACGGTTTGGCCTTCAAGATCGCGCTGGGGCTGCTATTCAGCCTGCTGCTGGCTTATCTGGCGAAATTGCTGATGGACCTGCACATCTACAAGAATGAACTCGAAACCCGCGTCGCACAGCGGACGCTGCAACTGAGCACCAGCGAACAGCGCTTCCGCAACATGAGCGACGCCGCCGGCGCCTATCTGTGGGAGATCGATACCGACCTCGTCTATACCTACGTCTCCGAACAGTCGATCCATGTCAAGGGCTATCCGCCCAGGGCACTGCTCGGCCATAAGCCGACGGAATTCATGCCTGACGAGGATATCCCGCCGGTTGGCGAGATCGTCAGCCGCGCCATCGCCGACAGATCCAGCTTCAGGTTGCAGCACCGCGACATCACACCCTCAGGCGAGATGTGGTGGGAAGAAGTTCATGGCGCAGTTTTTTGCGATGAAGACGGCAAGGTCATCGGACTGCGCGGCACCGGCATCGGCATCAATGCGCGCAAGCAGGCAGAAGAGGAACTGCGGCGCAGCGAGCAACGCTTCCGCGACGTGGCTGAAGTCTCCGGCGACTGGATCTGGGAAGTGAATTCCGCCGGACGTTATACCTATGTTTCGGAAGGCGTGACAAGGATGCTCGGTTACTCGACCGCGGATGTCGTCGGCAAGACCCCGTTCGATTTCATGGCCCCCGACGAGGCGCAAGCCGTCGGCAGGGCGTTTGCCGATATCGCGGCCAGCAAGCGGCCGTTCGCCGATCTGGAGAACATCGTCCTGGCCATGGACGGCACGCCGCACGTCACGCTGACCAGCGGCACGCCAATTCTGGATGCCGCTGGCGGGCTGCTCGGCTATCGAGGCATGGATCGCGACATCAGCGCGCGCAAGGCGGCAGAGAACCGTATCCAGCGCCTGACCAATCTCTATGCCGCCTTGAGCGAATGCAACCAGGCCATCGTGCGCAGCAACACCACGGCGGAACTGTTCCCGCAGATCTGTCGTTGCGTAGTGCAATTCGGCGACATGAAGATGGCATGGATCGGCCTGCTGGATGGGGCGAGTCGACAGGTCCGGCCGGTTGCGAGCTTCGGCACGGGATTGGCCTACCTGGAGAATATCAATGTCACGATTGACGCCGATGACCCGCACGGGCATGGTCCGGGTGGCACGGCGATACGCGAGAATCGGCCTGTTTGGAACCAGGATTTCCTCAACGATCCACTTACCTCACCCTGGATTGAGCAAGCCACCCGGTTCGGCTGGGAGGCGGCGGCGGCATTGCCCTTGCACCGCAAGGGCGAGGTTATCGGTGCCTTCATTCTGTATGCCGCGGAAACCGACGCCTTCGACGAAGACGCGCGCAGATTGCTGGAGGAGATGGCCACGGACATCGACTATGCACTCGACGGTTTCGAGCGCGACGCCAGTGTCAGGCTTGCCGCCGCGGTATTCGAACAAGGCAAGGAAGGCATCATGATTACCGATACCCGCGGCCGCATCGTCCGCGTCAATCGTGCCTTCAGTACCATCAGCGGCTACGACGAGGCCGAGGCACTGGGGCAAAGCGCGGGATTGCTGTCCTCCGGGCGCCACGGCAAGGAGTTCTACCGCGAAATGTGGGAGACGATCGACAGCAGTGGCCACTGGCAAGGCGAGATCTGGAACCGGCGCAAGGACGGCCACGTCTATCCCGAATGGCTGGCGATCAGCCGCGTGCTCGGTGACGACGGCAAGCCCAGCCACTACGTCGGCATCTTCAGCGACATCACCCGGCACAAGGAAGCCGAAGAGCGCATCCAGCATCTGGCGCACTTCGATGCCCTGACCGGACTGCCCAACCGGGCACTGCTGCAGGATCGCGCCCGTCACGCGATCAACATGGCGCAGCGCAGCCAGGAACAACTGGCAGTGCTGTTCGTCGATCTCGACCACTTCAAGAACATCAACGACACGCTGGGACACCGCATCGGGGACGAATTACTGGTCGAAGTCGGCCTGCGCATGAAAGCCCTGGGGCGCAAGGAAGACACGGTTTCCCGACAGGGCGGCGACGAATTCATCGTGGTGCTGCCCGGCACCGACGCCGACGGCGCGGCGCACGTGGCGTACAAGCTGATCGAGGCGATCGCGGTCACGTTCAAGGTCGAGCAGTACGAGCTCCTCGTCACTCCCTCGATCGGCATTGCCATGTTTCCAGTCGACGGCAAAGACTTCGAGACCCTGTCAAAGTGCGCCGACACGGCCATGTACCGCGCCAAGGCGGAAGGCCGCAACACCTTCCGTTTCTTTACTCCCGAAATGCAGGAACATTCCGCGCGCAAGCTGCAGTTGGAGAGCGAACTGCGCCATGCGCTGGCGCGTGGCGAACTGCAAATGCACTACCAGCCGCAGTTGTCGCTGAAGGATGGCAAGATCATCGGCGCCGAGGCATTGTTGCGCTGGCAGCATCCGCAACTGGGCTCGGTGGCACCCACCGAATTCATCGCGGTCGCCGAAGACAGCGGTCTGATCCTGGCCATCGGCGAATGGGTATTGCGCAGCGCGACAAGGCAGATGAAAGCCTGGCTGGTCGCCGGCATGGAGCCCATTGTCATGGCCGTCAACCTCTCGGCGGTGCAATTCCGCCACGCACACCTGCCGGAGCAGATCACCCGAATCCTCGCCGAAGAAGGCCTGGCGCCGCAGCATCTGGAACTGGAACTCACCGAGAGCATGGCGATGGATGACCCGCTCGCCGCCATCGCCGTGATGGACGACCTGCATGCGCGCGGCATCCGTGTGTCGATCGACGACTTCGGCACGGGCTACTCGTCGCTGAGCTACCTCAAACGCTTCCAGCTCTACAAGCTGAAGATCGACCAGTCCTTCGTGCATGACATCACTGTGGATCCCGAAAGCAAGGCCATCGTCCGTGCCATCATCAGCCTGGCCGACAGCCTCGGCCTGCGCACCATCGCCGAAGGCGTGGAAACCGCAGACCAGCTGGCTTTCCTGCGCGAGCAAGGCTGCCAGGAGGTGCAGGGCTTCTACTACAGCAAGGCCCTGCCGCCAGAGGAGTTCGAAGCCTACATCCGTCGCCGGAGATAGCGGCGGCAGCGGACCCGATTCCGCCGCAACGCACTACCGGCGATGCCGCCTGAGGCGACCTGAAAAACTTCAGTGCACCGTACACACCATGCAGGGATCGAAGCTGCGCACGACGTGGTGGATGGCCGCCGGCAGCGCCTCGCTGACGCCGGCGGGCAGGCCCGCCAGCGCCTGTTCCAGCGCGCCGGGCTGGCCCGCCGTATCGCGCGGCGAGAAATTCCAGGTGGTGGGCGCGATGATCTGATAGTTGTGAATGCGCCCGCGACGCACGGTCAGCCAGTGGCCAAGCGAGCCGCGTGCGGCTTCGATGAGGCCGACGCCGGAAGTCTCGTCGGCGAACTGGGCGGCAACACACCAGGCCTCGCCGGGCGCCAGTTCGGTGAGCCAGCGTTCCATGGCGGGTAGCACCAGCGCAAGCTCCAGCAGGCGTGCCACGACGCGCGCGGCGACACTGCCGCCGCCATCGACCATGTCGCGCGCCAGGGGGTGGCCCACCACCACCTGGCGTGCCAGTGCCCCTGTTTCGACCACCTGCCCGGCCAGGCGCGGCGCCTTGCACCAGGAATAGGCACCATCCTTTTCCGCCACCGGCAGCGTGCTGCCCGCGGCGGGATGCTGCGGCAGGCCGGCGGCGGCGTACCAGGCGTGGCTGATGTCTTCGGCGATCGCCGCGATGTCGAGCTCAAGCGCCCCGCCGTGCCAGAGCCCTGCGGGAAACAGACGCCGTTCTTCCTCCTGATAGCAGCCATAGCTCATGAAGCGGTCCGTAGCGCGGCCCAGATGCCAGAGGTCGAGATCTTCGGCGATGGTCAGGAAAGTGCGCAGATCACCGCCGCCTGCCTTGCGGCGCCAGGCCTCCAGTTCTTTACGGCTGGCGATCGCGGCGACGTCTTCGAGTTTCGCGCCGAAACTCACGGCTTCGAGAAATTCGCGAAATTCGCGCAGCGTCCGGTGCAGGCGGAATATCTCCGAACTCTGCAACGGCCGCGTCGAGCCGCCCGGTTGGACGGCCAGGGTGTGCGGCCATTTGCCGGCGAGCAGGCCCATCATCTGCATGAAGCGCGCGCGCGCCGGCAGCATCTGGTTCGGCGCGCTGCCGACGGTGGCGCGAAAACGTTCGACCACGGCAGCGTGCCAGGGGCGGCCGGCATAGTCGGCGCGAGCGAAGTCGGGCATGAAAAACAGGTAGAAATGCGTCAGGTGGTCGGCCAGGTTTTCCACGGCGAGGCTCAGATTGGCTGCCAGGCGGCCGTTGGCAGGCGGCACCATGCCGGCGGCGTCGGCCAGTGCGAGGGCGGACGCCGCCGACTGGGCCACCGAGCAGATGCCGCAGATGCGCGGCACCAGGACCAGCGCATCGGCCGGCAGCTTGCCCTGCAGGATCTGCTCGAAACCACGGTAGAGCGGCGAATTGACGTAGGCCGCCGCGACGCGCCCGTCTGAGATGTCGAGGCTGATTTCGAGATCGCCCTCGACGCGGTTGAAGGGACCGACGACGCGCCGCGTGGTCATCGCTTACTGCGCTTGACCGAAGGCGCACGCAACAGGTGATCGGAGTGGGCGTTTTCGCGCACTCGCGCCGGCGTCGCCGACTTGGACAAGGCGGCCAGCGCGATGAACCAGGCCTTGGGCATGTCGGCCGGCAGGCCAATCGGTATGCCGGCGACCTTGGGCGTGGTCTCGAAGGCGTGCCCGGGCTCCTCGAAACCCGGATCGGTGCAGCGGATGCAGGCGTAGCCGCCGCGCAGGCAGGAGCCCTCGCCATTCCACAGGCGCTGGTTGCAGTCCGCATGGGCCTGGGTGCCCTTGCAGCCGAGCTGCTCCATCAGGCAGCCCTGCTCCGAATGCCGCGAGGCGCTGGCCTTAAATTCGTAATACTCGTTGCGCGGGCAGCCATGGTGCACCAGTTGGTCGGCATAAAACCGCGGGCGGCCATAGTCGTCAAGATGCTCGCTGCGCAATTTTCCGTGCGCCAGGGCGGCCAGGGTTTCGGTGATCCAGTCCGGATGCGGCGGGCAGCCGGCGACGTTGATCACGGGCAGTCCCGCGGCATCGCGGAATTCCGGTCCGAGCAGGCCGCCGCTGGCTTCGCCGTCGTACTGCAGGCCGCAGGCATCGGTGGGATTCATGCCGGCCGCCGTGATGCCGCCCCAGGATGAACAGCTGCCGATGGCCACGACATGCCGCGCCCTCCCGGCAATCCGCCGCACCCAGTCGATCATCGGCTGCGCCCCGCCGCCGAAGCGATGAAAACCGCCGGTGCCGCGCGGCCCGCGCAACAGCGAGCCTTCGATGCACAGCACATCGACCGCGGCACGGCCGTCGGCGCATTGCTCGATCAGTTCGCGCGCCTGGTCGACACCGGCTTCGGAAAGGCTCGGATGCCAGAGCAGTTCGATGCCTTCATCAGCCAGCTCGCGGAACAGGGAACCGTGTTCGCTGCCCAGCCATGACAGGGTGCAGCCGCCACAGCCGCCGGACTGGAGCCAGAGCAGATTCATGGCGAACCTTCGTCGAGACCGAGCCGGGAAAGCTTCATGCGCAGCCCGACCCGGGTCAGGCCGAGTTCCTCGGCGACGCGCGTCTTGTTGCCCTTGTGCCGCTGCAAGGACTCGGCGATAAGCTGCGCTTCCAGCTGATCGAGGTGCTCCTTGAGCGTCGCGCCCTCGGCGTTGAACCCGGGGCTCAGGCCCCTGGTAGCCGCCGCCCGTCCCACGCGTGCGGAAAACAGATTCGCCTCGAGCACGTCGCCATCACCGAGTGCCAAGGCGCGCAGCACTTCATTCTGCAGTTCGCGCACATTGCCCGGCCAGCGATGGGCCATCAGGGTCTCCATGGCGGCGGCGGAAAATCGCCGTCCCGCCAGCGCCGACTCCTTGAACATGGCGGCGACGATCAGCGGAATGTCCTGCGGCCGCTCGCGCAGGGGCGGCATGTGCAGGCTGATGCCGGCGATGCGGTAATAGAGGTCGCGTCGAAAACGCCCGCTGGCGACATCGGCGTCGAGGTCGCGGTTGGTCGCGGCGATGATGCGCACGTCGACCGGCACCGACCGCGGGCTGCCGACCGGGCGTACTTCGCCTTCCTGCAGCGCGCGCAGCAGCTTGACCTGGAAGGCCGGCGACGTGTCGCCGATCTCGTCGAGAAACAAGGTGCCGCCATCCGCCTGCTGGAACAGGCCGATGCGATCTTCATGGGCACCGGTGAAGGCGCCCTTCTTGTGGCCGAACAGTTCGGCTTCGAGCAGGGTATCCGGCATCGCGCCGCAGTTCTCGACGACGAAGGGCCGTTCGGCGCGTTCGCTGGCGTAATGGATGGCGCGCGCCAGCAGTTCCTTGCCGGTGCCTGATTCGCCGGTCACCAGCACCGACAACTCGTGCCCGGCGATGCGCTGCGCCAGTTGGCAGATGCCGTTCACCGGGCTGTCTGCGGCGCGCATCAGGCGATCGAAGCCGGAGCGGGCGCGGACCCTGCCGCGCCGGGCGGTGACCTGCTTCACCAGGTGCTCGGGGCTGTCGCGCAATTCCAGCGACAGGCGCTGGTTTTCCTGCTGCAGACGCCACAGTTCCGCCGCGCTTTTCAGGGTCAGCAGCAACTGTTCCGGATGCCAGGGTTTCAACAGGTATTGCCAGATGCCGGCCTGGTTGATGCCGGCGATGATGTCCTCGGCATCGGTGTAGCCGGAAAGAATCAGGCGCACGGTGTCGGGCCACTGGCCGCGCACCCGACGCAGGAATTCGACGCCCTGCATCCCCGGCATGCGCTGGTCGCACAGCACGATATGCACGAACTCGCGAGCCATGATGACCTCGCCCTCTTCCGCGGACGGCGCGGTGAGCACCGTGAAGTCCTCCTCCAGCGTGCGGTGCAGGGTTTCCAGCGAACGCTGCTCGTCATCGACGACCAAAACAGTCAAGGGGGTGCGGGCCTTCACGCCGGAATTTTCCAGTTCAGATCACGGTGGCGCGCGAGGTGGCGCGGGGTCCATGAGGCGAGGGACTTGCGCACGAAATGATGGCGGGCGACGTGGTAACTCGGATCGAAGCCGTAGAAGTTGCGCCGCATGTGGCTCAATTCCTCCTGGCGATACGCGGCAAGCGGTTTGCTTGCTTCGTCCCGCATGCGGATTTCACGCTTGACCGCCAGCCGTTCGGCAAGGTCGGTGGCGGCGGCCAGTTCCATCGCCCGGCGCGCGACGTCGATGCGAAAAACCTGGGGGTCGCCAGCCAGGCAGGCGTCGCTGAAACCGGTTTCGACGGCGCGCCGCGCCGTCAGTGGCTGGCGGTTGCGCATGATGTTCATCGCGCCCTCCTCGCCCACCCGCCGCGGCAGCAGATAGGTCCAGTATTCCGAGCCGTAGAGATTGCCCATGTTCTTGTAATGCGGGTTCTGCAGCACGCCGTCGCGCACCCACACCAGGTCCGCGGCCCGCGCCAGGAAGCAGCCGCCGGCACCGGTATTCCCGGCCAGCGCAGCGATGGTTATCTGCTCGCCACTTTCGATCAGTTCCAGCGCCAGATCGTTCATCGCATTGATATTGTTCCAGGACTCGTCGGCCGGCGAGCCGTCAGCCAGGCTCGCCGCCTCGATCACGTTGAGATGGATGCCATTGGACCAGAAGTCGGCGCCTCCCAGCAAGACCAGTACCCTGACCGGGCGTCGCTTGGCCCAGGCCAGCGCGCTGCGCAGGCGTTCGCATTGCATGGTCGACATCGCGCCGTTGTAGAACTCGAAACTCAGGAAGCCGACCGCATTTTCGTCACTGCCGGACTCCTCATAGGCGATGTCCTGCCAGGTCGCGTGGCCGACGCGCCACCAGCTGTCGAGCTTCGCCTCCGGCAGCGCCGACGACTCGGCGGCGAAAGCCAGCGTGACCGGCAGCTTGATGCTGCCCGGGCGCTTGACGTGACCGATCCAGACGGCGCCATCAATGGTCCGGCGCAGCACGGCCGTTTCGCGCCGCGCGACGAGGGCGCCCGGCCTGGCGTCCGCCGAGCCGCGCAGCACCGCCTCGGGCCAAGCATCGAATATATGGCAGGCGAGGCCGAACAGGGAATCGGCGACGCCGGGAAAGCCGTCGGCGGCATTGATTTTCTGCAGCACCGTCGCCGTATCGTTGCGCTGCCAATCGATGGCGCGGTCGGACTGCCGCATCAGCGGCCGCAGCTGGCCGCGCGCGTCGCTGTGCGCAGCCAGCGCTGTCGGCACGAAGCCGCCGGCGGCAAAACGCCCGACAGCCTGCAGCACCGCCTGCGCCGCCGCTTGCGTGACCTCGTTGCGATAGACGCTCGACTTCTTTGCCGCGCGCAGCGGAACACTCGCCGTGGCCCAGACCGGCCCGGCATCCATCTCGGCTTCCGCCTGCAGCACGGTGACGCCCCATTCGGGTTCCGCCGTCTGCAGCGCCCAGTCCAGCGCCGACGGTCCGCGGTCGCCGACGATGCCGGGATGGACGATCAGGCAGACCGTGTGCTTCCAGATCGACTCGGGTATCGCGCGGCGCAGATAGGGGGCGACGATCAGGTCCGGCCGGAACAGCGCCACGGCTTCCTCGGCGACGCTGTCGGCAATGTCGAACTCGATGGAGATCTCGTGACCGCGTTCCTGCAGGTCGGCGGCCAGGCGCTGGGTCAGGCTGTTGAAGGCGTGGGTGAGGAGCAGGATGCGCATCATCCGGCCACTAGCAGATTCGCGGCAGTTGATCGCCGGCCAGCCAATCGACGATGCGCCGGCCGCCGACGGCCGTGGTGAGCTGGACGAAGTGGTGGTCGTCGGCGATGACCACGCCGATCAGGGATGCCTCGCGCCCCAGCGGATGCGCACGCATGGCAGCCAGCACTGCCTCGGCATCGACCGCAGCGCAGATCGCGACCAGTTTGCCTTCGTTGGCGACATACAGCGGATCGAGGCCGAGGAACTCGCAGGCGGCGGCGACCACCGGTTTCACCGGGATCGCCTTCTCTTCGAGCATCATGCCGACGCCCGATTGCCCGGCGATTTCGTTCAAGGTGGCGGCGAGGCCGCCGCGCGTCGGGTCGCGCAGGCAGCGCAGGCCGGCGCCTGTGGCGAGCATCGCGACGATCAGGCCGTTCAGGGCCGCCGTGTCGGATTCGATAGGCGCGTCGAAGCTGAGGTTCTCGCGTTTGCTCATGATCGCCACGCCGTGGTCGCCCAGCGAGCCGGAGACGATGACGACGTCGCCCGGCCGCGCCCGGGCACCGCCGAGATCGAGGCCGTCAGGCAGTACGCCGACGCCCGTGGTGGTGATGAATATGCCGTCGCCCTTGCCGCGCTCGACCACCTTGGTGTCGCCGGTCACCACCGGCACCCCGGCGTCGCGCGCCGCATGGGCCATGGATGCGACGATGCGCGCCAGGTCCGCCAGCGGAAAGCCCTCTTCGAGGATGAACCCGGCCGCCAGGTACAGGGGCGTGGCCCCCATCACGGCGACGTCGTTGACCGTGCCATGCACCGAAAGGCAGCCGATGTCGCCGCCGGGAAAGAACAGGGGCGAAACCACATGGCTGTCGGTAGACATCACCAGGCGCCCGGGGCGACCCGCAAAAGTCGGCGCCGGCAACACGGCGCCGTCATTGCCCTGGCCCAGGTATTCGTTGCCCAGATGCTTCGCGAACAGTTCCGAGATCAGTTGCACCATGGCACGGCCGCCCGAGCCGTGGGTCAGATCGACGCAGCCGCTCTTCAGGTCGAGCGGCCGCACATAGCCTCGTTTGACTTCAGCCATTTAGTTTGAAATGGCTCGTTCGAAGCGACACGTAATAGTCGAGCGAAGCGAGCTAATCAGAAGCCTCCCCGCGAGGGGAGGATGGGAGGGGCGGGTCATATTTCGCCTTTCGCGTGTTTCAAAATCTGGTGTGGAATTCTCGTGACCATGTGCGTTAGTGCATGTCCTTGTAACGTCCATAGCTGTAATGCGCTGCGCAGGCGCCTTCCGAACTCACCATGCAGGAGCCGATGGGATTCTCGGGCGTGCACACCGTGCCGAAGATCTTGCAGTCCTGCGGCCGCTTGACCCCGCGCAGGATCGCGCCGCAGTCGCAAGCCTTGTTGTCCGGCACCGAGCGGTAGTCCAGCTTGAAGCGCTTTTCCGCGTCGAAGCTTGTATACTTCTGCCGGATGCGCAGGGCCGAGTATGGCACCACCGAGAGCCCGCGCCATTCGAATTCGCGGCGCAGTTCGAAGACATCGGCAACACGGTCCTGTGCTTTCACGTTGCCGTCGCGCGTCACGGCACGCGAGAACTCGTTTTCCACTTCGGCACGGCCTTCGTTGACCTGGCGCACCAGCATCAGGATGGCCTGCATCACGTCGAGCGGCTCGAAGCCGGCGATGACCACGGGCTTCCTGTATTCCTCGGCGAAGAACTCGTAGGGGCGGCTGCCGATCACGGTCGACACATGGGCCGGGCCGATGAAGCCGTCCAGCGGCACCGTGCCCCACTGCCGCACCTCCGGCGACTCGAGGATGTTGCTGATCGCCGACGGCGTCAGGACATGGCAGCAGAGCACGCTGAAATTCTTCAGCCCCTCGGCATCGGCCTGCTGGATCGCAACCGCCGTCGGCGGCGTGGTGGTTTCGAAGCCGATGGCGAAGAACACCACTTCGCGGGCCGGATTGTCGCGCGCGATCTGCAGCGCGTCGATGGTCGAATACACCATGCGGACATCGCCGCCGCGCGCCTTCGCCTTCATCAGCGACAAGCCGTCGGAGGCCGGCACGCGCAGCGTATCGCCGTAGGTACAGAGGATGACGCCCTGCTTGAGCGCCAGGTCGATCGCCATGTCCACCCGGCCGATGGGCAGCACGCAAACCGGGCAACCCGGTCCGTGCACCATGCGCACGCTCGGCGGCAGCAGGTCGGTCAGGCCATAGCGGGAAATGGCATGGGTATGGCCGCCGCAGAATTCCATGAAACTGTAGCTGCGTCCCGCTGCGACCTCGGCGACTATGCTCAGCGCCAGGTTCTTAGCCAGTTCGCCGTCGCGGAATTCGTCGATGTATTTCACGAAGCGGCAAGCCCGGTTTCATTGAGTTCGGCAAACAGGGCCAGCGTCTTTTCCGCCTCTTCGGGGTCGAGTTTCGACAAGGCATAGCCGACATGCAGGATCACGTAATCGCCGACCTGCACGTCGGCCAGTAGGGCCAGCGAGATTTCCTTCCTGACGCCGCCGAGATCGACGATCGCCGTGTCATCGGCGCCGACTTCCATGACTTTTACGGGAATTGCGAGACACATGTCAGTGATCCAGTTGGTGGATGGCAACCCAGGCCTGGCCCAGCGAAATCGCCGTGTCGCCGGGCAGCAGTTGGCGCGGCATGAGCAGTTCGAGGCCCGCCGCCGGAACTTTCTCGACCAGCCCCGCACGTAGCAGCCGGTTGAAGAAACAGCCTCCGCCGCAGGCCAGACGCTCGATGCCGGAGGACTCCGCCGCACGCAATACCCACTGCAGCAGCGCCGCCACCAGCGTGGCATGAAACAGAGCAGCGCCGTAGCCGGTCTCCGGCTCCTCGGACAAGGCTCCCAGCAGCGGCAGCAGGTCGAGTTCGCCGCCGCTGTCGATATGCCAGCCGCCTTCGAGCGGCGCAGGCCAGCCGTGCGTTTCGATATGTGCTGTTGCATGTTGTTCCAGCGCGATGGCGGCCTGGGCCTCGAATTCCATCTTCGGGCAAATCCCGAGCAAGCCGGCGGCGGCATCGAAGACCCGACCCATGCTGGAAGTGTGCGGGCTGTTCAGTCCCTTCGCCAGCATCGCCGCCACGATATCGGCGCCGGGCTGGTCGGCAAAACGTCGGGCGATTTCCTCGCCACGGCCGAGGTCGAACAGGACGGAGGCCGCCATGCGCCATGGGTCGCGCGCGGCGCGATCGCCCCCGGGCAACGCCAGCGGACGCAGATGGCCAAGCCTGGAGAACTTCGCGCCATCGACGTGTAGGAGTTCGCCGCCCCAGGCCCGGCCGTCGGTGCCGAGGCCCACGCCATCGAGCGCCAGGCCCAGCAACGGCCCCTCCACACCATGTTCCGCGGCAACCGCTGCGATATGGGCATGATGGTGCTGCACGCCGATGGCCTCGATCCCGAGTTCCACCGCGAGTTGCGCCGCAAACCGGCTTGAATGCAGATCCGGATGCAGGTCGTGGGCAATGGCCACCGGCTTCTTGCCGGAAACGCCGAGCGCCTGCAGCAGCGAACGGGCAGTCGCTTCGTGGGCAAGGCACGCTTCAGCCCGGAACAGGTCACCGACGGTGTGCGATACCCAGGCTTGTTGGTCATGCGTCAGGCACAGCGTATTCTTGAACCAGGCACCGGCAGCCAGCAAGGGCGGCGCCGGGCGTGCCAGTTCCAGCCGGTATTCGACACAAGCCGGCACGCTCATGGCCTCATGCGCCCCGGGCGGCGAATTGTCTTTCGCTGTCAGCGACGCTGCCCGGCCGCAACCCGCGAGCCTCTGCCGCGCCACGTTCGATCCACGCCAGCCAGGCTTCCATGCCCTGCCCGGTAGTCGCGGAAACCTCGATCACCTCGATCCCTGGATTGACGCGGCGCGCGAATTCGATGGCGGCATCGACCTTGAAGCTCAGATAGGGCAGCAGGTCGCACTTGTTCATCAGCATCAGCGTCGCGGCACGGAACATGTCGGGATACTTGATCGGCTTGTCCTCGCCTTCGGTCACCGAGAGGATCACCACCTTGTGCGCCTCGCCGAGGTCGAAGGCCGCCGGGCAGACCAGATTGCCGACATTCTCGATCATCAGCAGCGAGTCGTCCTGCAGGTCGAGTTGTTCCATGGCATGGCCGACCATGTGCGCATCGAGATGGCAGCCCTTGCCCGTATTGATCTGGACCGCCGGGGCACCGGTAGCGCGAATCCGCTCGGCATCCTGGCTGGTCTGCTGGTCGCCTTCGATAACCGTGACGCGCCGGCTGCCCTTCAGCATCTCGATGGTCTTCACCAGCAAAGTGGTTTTGCCCGATCCCGGACTGGACATCAGGTTCAGCGCAAAAACGCCCCTGTCCGCCAGGCGCTGCCGATTCTGCGCTGCATAGCCATTATTCTTGGCCAGGATGTCCTGCTCGATCTGCACCATGCGCTTGTTGCCAATGCCCGGCGCGTGCGAATGCGCCGGGGCATAACTGTGGCGATGCTCGTGGACGTGGGAGTGCTCGTGGCCGGCGCCCGCCCCGTGCTCGTGATCGTGGCTGTGCCGGGTGCCGTCGGCATGCACGTGTTCGTGACCTTGATGGGCGTCTTTGCCATCGATTTTCACTTCATCGCTGCCGCAGCCACAGGTGGTACACATTGACCTCTCCCTCTAACGCTCATGGCAGCGAGAGCCACTCGCTGATGATGAAACACGCGAAAGGCGAATTGAAGGCCCGCCCCTCCCATCCGCTACGCGGCCCACGGCTGGCTTTGCACAGCCAGCCGGCTGCGGCGGCGCACCGCATGCGCTGCGAAACCCCGCCTCGCCCCCTCGCGGGGAGGCTATTGTTTGGCTCGCTGCGCTCGACATCACCAGAGGCTCATCCTGTCGTTTCACGTTAAGCCACTTCGAGTTCCTTGACCCGCATTTCAGTGCCGCCGGTCACCTGCAACTGGTAGCCGCCGCATTGCGGACATTCGCCGAACACTTCACGCATCGGCACCGGCTGCGAACACGCCATGCACCAGCCTACGCCTGGCAAGGAAATGATTTCCAGCCTGGCACCCTCGGCGACGCTGTCGCGCGTGACGGCGTCGAAACAGAATTTCATGGCCTCGACTTCCACCCCGGAAAGCTGGCCGATCTCCAGCCATACCGCGGTGACTTTCCCAAACTTCTGCTCCCGTGCCGCATCTTCAATCAGTTGCAGCACGCCCTCGGCGAGCGACATTTCGTGCATCGTCAGCCGCGCGCCTACAAGCCGTTGCGCACGCAGTCGGCGAAACGCCGGTCGCGCGTCGCAATGTGCCTGCCGATGAAATCCAGCACCTCGGCGGCCCTGCCCGCGATCAGCGCCGGATCGCCCGCGGTGTGGCTTGCGGCGATGCTGCGCAGCGTGTCGAGCATTTGCACGTGATCCTCGACATGGTCCTCGTAATCGTCATAGCTCTTGAGCCGCATCAGCAACTCTTCCGACATGAAATGCGCCTCGCTGTAGGAAATCAGCCGATCGAGAATTTCGGCGATGGTGTCCGCATCGCGGTTCTCTCCCGCGGCAACGCACAAGGCCCGCAACAGCCCCAGTTGTACCTCGTGCTCGCGATCGGTTTCCTCATTCGAAGCGGTATTGAACTCGGCGATATTCGACATTTGCAGACCTTTGCTGGGACATCCCTCAACGAACATTGCTCAAAACCCGTTCCGCCCCGCGGCGGCGACCCCAAGCTTAGCGCAAAGCGAGAAAACGGCGACGGGAAAGCGAGGGTTCCCTGGGTTCCTTCTTGTTGCCACCCGATGCCGCTACCCCTGGCGGGACCGTCAGCAGGGCAATCAGCGAGGCCCGGGCCGTCATCGTCGCTGCCGACTGGGACGCGAATTGCCCCATCGGCGAGAACAATGGACAACTCTGGTACTCGCCGAGTTCCGTTTCGGCGCTGCCGAGAAAGGCAAAATCGCCGGCCGGAAACCGGACGAAACGACGCTTGTTGTCCCCCGTGGACACCCAGTGGTCGGCGCTGCCCGGTACCATGAGCATGCTCATGCACCAGGGCGTCACCACGATGCCCAGCCAATGGCCCTGCCAGCGCTGGAAATCGACGGCTTCCACGGACAATGCCGAATTGAGGATGGGCACGTCGGCCATCTGCTCGCGCTGAATGCGGGAAAAGGCTTCCTCCACCGCATCGGCCGGGCTTGTGTCATGGATGCGGAAACTCATGCCGCCTGCGAGCTGTCGCCCCAGCTGCGGGCGTCGCCTTCCTGCTCCATCAATTCCCGCATCAAGGCCAGGGCTTCCTCGGCACGTTCCGCCTCGACACGCTCGAACGCAAAACCGCCGGCCTGGATCAACAGGTAGTCGCCGACCGCGATGTCTTCGTTCATCAGCAGCAGGCTCACCTCGCGCATCTGCCCGAAGCATTCGGTAACGGCCATGCCCTCATGCACTTCGATCACCCGGGAAGGCGCGGCGAGGCACATTTCAGGCGGCCTTCCTCAGCGCTTCGACCGCGTAGCCGCGATTGGCCAGTTCCTCTGCCGCCATGGCCGCCAGTACCGGAACCTTTTCCGCAACCGTCGGCGTCATTTCCATGCCCAATTCGAGGGAAATGAACTCGACGCCGAGCACCACGATTTCCTTGGGCATGGTGTCGAGAAGTTCCAGGCTGGCCAGAACATCCGGCAGCGCGATCTGGTGTGGCGACAGCTTGCTGCGGAAGAACACCGGGATTTCGTCGCCGGCGATCTTCACCACCGTGCCCGGCGCCGCTCCGGTCTTGACCACGTCGAGGACGATCAGGAAATCCAGGTTGGACAGGTCCTCGATCATTTCCATGCCGGAGGTTCCGCCATCGATGGCCAGGACGTTTTCCGGCAGTTTCCAGCCGCGCTCCAGCGCCTCGACCGCGCGCACGCCGGCCGCCTCGTCGGTAAGGATGGTATTGCCGATGCCGAGAACGACTGCACGCACTGGTGAAAGCCCTCCAAAGAACAGGGCCGGCAGAACTGCCGGCCCCAGTATGCTACCCGCGTCAGACCGCCTTGATCGAGATCGCGGTATTGCTTTCCTTGTCCGTCAGGTGAATCGCGCAGGCGATGCAGGGGTCGAAGGAATGAATGGTGCGCAGCACTTCCAGCGGCTTCTCGGCATCGGCGATCGGCGTGTCGAGCAGCGATGCCTCGTAGGGACCCGGCTCGTCCTTCTCGTTGCGCGGGCAGGCGTTCCAGGTCGAGGGCACGACGCACTGGTAGTTCTTGATCTTGCCGTTGTCGATGACCACCCAGTGCGACAGCGCGCCGCGCGGCGCCTCGTGGAAGCCGACACCCATGACCTCGTCCTTGGGAAACACCGGGGCGTTGAAGGTTTTGGTGTCGCCCTTGCCGATGTTGTCCACCAGCGCCGCCCACTGCTCGCCGAGCATGTCCACCTGCACCGCGCAGGACACCGCGCGCGCCGCGTGGCGACCGATGGTCGAATGCATCGCATCCAGCCCGACCTTGGTCTTGGCCAGGGCGGACACGGTGTCGAGCGCCGCCGTGGCGTACTTCTTGGTCGGCTCGTGGCCGGCGGCGAGCATGGTCAGCACGCGCGCCAGCGGCCCGACCTGGGCCACCTTGCCGTAGAAGGTCGGCGACTTGAGCCAGGAATACTTGGCGTCGTCCTTGAAGTCGGTGTAGTTGGGTTTGGTCTCGCCCTGATAGGGATGCAGCGCGCCGCCCTTGGAGTAGTCGTACCAGGAGTGCTTGACCGACTCCTCGACGCCCTTGGTGAAATACTCGTCGCCGAACTTGGTGATCGGCTTGAACTTGGCGAGATCGCCGCCCTCGATGAAACCGCCGGGCAAGGCGAACTTGGTACCCTTGGTGTCCATCGGGATGTCCGGCACGGCGAGGTAGTTGGTGACGCCCTTGCCGATCTTGGTCCAGTCGGCGTAGAAGGCGCCGACCGCGGCGACGTCGATCAGGTAGACGTTCTTGACGAAGTCCGCCAGTTCGTCGATGAAACCCTTGATCGCCATCAGGCGCTCGACCGTCAGCACCGCCTGCGAATCCGTGGCGATCGGGTTGGCGACGCCGCCCACGGCGACGTTCTGGATGTGCGGGGTCTTGGCACCGAGGATGGAAACGATCTTGTTGGCCTTGCGCTGTACTTCCAGCGCCTGCAGGTAGTGCGCCACCGCCATCAGGTTGACCTCGGGCGAGAGTTTCATCGCCGGGTGGCCCCAGTAGCCGTTGGTGAAGATGCCGAGCTGGCCGCCATTGACGAAATGCTTGAGGCGCTCATGCACGCGGCGCATCTCGTGCTTGCCGTTGAGATGCCAGGACGACAGGCTCTCGCCCAGCACGGCGGCCTTGTCCGGATCCGCCTTGAGCGCCGAGGTGACGTCCACCCAGTCCAGCGCCGAGAGGTGGTAGAAATGCACGATTTGGTCATGCACCGAATGCGCCAGGATGATCAGGTTGCGGATGAACTGGGCGTTCAGCGGCACTTCCATCTGCAGAGCGTTCTCGACGGCACGCACCGAGGTGATGGCATGCACCGTGGTGCACACGCCGCAGATGCGCTGGGTGATGGCCCAGGCGTCGCGCGGGTCGCGGCCGAGCAGGATCAGTTCGACACCGCGCCACATCTGGCCGGAAGACCAGGCTTTCTTGACACGGCCGCCATCCACATCGACGTCGATACGCAGGTGGCCCTCGATACGGGTGATCGGATCTATCGTTACGCGCTTGGACATTTTTTCTCTCCATCCTGAACTTCACGTGAATACAACGCAGAGCGCGCCGGTTGATATCGAGCGCAGCAAGCAAACTTTGTCCCCCGCCCCGGGGCGGGGGCAAGGGGGTGGGGGGCCGTATAGACGTCGCTAGATTTCATGATCGTGGGCGCAGCCAACGTCATGAAATCTAGCGGACTGCCTGCATTTCTTCCCGGGGCAGCACCGGAAAGCGACGGGTGATGATGATGTAGCCGAGAACTTCTATGGCGAACATGCCGGCCGTGACCAGCACTTCGGCCAGGGTCGGGAAGTAGTTGAAATCGCCGCCGGTTTCGTAGCCGATCAGAAAACCGTTCAGACGCATCAGCGCGCCGCCCAGCATCAGCAGTACGCCGGCGAGGAACAACTTCGCCGGATTGCGCCGGTTGGACTCGGCTCCGATCAGGATCAGCGGCGCGATGAAGCAGGCCATTTCCAGCCAGAACATCAGGGCCTGGACCGAGGGCTGGAACGCCCTGGGCAGTGCGCCGCGCACGACGACGTCGCCGATGCGGACCACGATGAACACCGCGAGCACGCCAAGCATGATCTTCGCCATCGGCGTCAGCATGTGCATCTCTATCTTGCGCCGGTAGGCCGATGAGGTCAGGCAGGACTCGAACAGCACCACCGCATAGCCCATGAAGATGGCCGACAGCAGGTAGAGCAGCGGCAGCACCGGCGTCTGCCACAGCGGATGCACCTGGCCGCCGAGCACCACCAGCAAGGTGCCCAGCGAAGACTGGTGCATCATCGGCAGCACGGTGCCCAGCGCAATGACGAAGAACATCGCCCGGCCGACCTTGCGCCGCGCCTCGTCCTTGCCGAGTTTTTCGAAAACCACCGGCGAGAACTCGATCCACATCACCACGATGTAGAGCGAGATGCAGACCGCCACTTCGAACATCACCGAGTTCGGATTGATCGACGTCGGCCAGAACATGTTCCACACGTTCCACCAGCGACCGAGGTCGAACATGACCCCGGCACCGGCCAGCGTGTAGCCGAACAAGCTGGCCAGCAGCGCCGGCCGCACCAGCGGGTGGTACTCACCCCTGTTGAAAATGTAGACCAGCATCGCCACCGAAAATCCGCCGCAAGCGAAGGCCGAGCCGATCACCACGTCGACCGCGATCCAGATGCCCCAGGGATAGCCGTCGTTGAGGCCAGTCACGGCGCCGAGTCCGAACAGGAAGCGGACCATCAGGATCGCCGCCATCAGCGCGATCAGCACGCCGCAACTCAGGGTGACGATATTGACCAGGCCGCCGCCGACCGGCGCGGGCGCCGCATGTTGATTATTGGCCATGATCAGTCCTCCTCCTTGGCGTTGCGCTTGGCGACGTAAGTCATCGCACCGAGCACCGCGAAGGGCATGATGAGATTGCCGTAAAGGTTGTGCTGGATGGTCTCGGACATCGCTGCTGCGGCGTCCGGTCCCAGATTCGGCATGCCGACTTTCTCGAAATTGACCCCGGAGAGTTTGAGCACCTGGGTGCCGCCGTATTCCTTCTCGCCATAGACGTGTTGCAGATACTTGCCGGCGGGCGTCTCGTAGCTCTGGTCGGGCTCGTCGCGCCAGCCGTTGCGCATTTTCACGCCTTTGGCATCGACCGTGAGCTGCGCCTTCTTGTCCTGTGCCGAGAGCAGATGCCCGCGCGGGAAGCGGTTCATTTCCCCGGGCTTCATCGCAATGCGACGTTTGGCTTCGGCCAGCAGATCCTCGGTGCGGCCGAACAGCGTGGCGCCGGTCGGGCAGACCTCGGCACAGGCCGAATAGTGGCCGTCCTTGTGGCGATGGCGGCACAGTTCGCATTTGCCGATGCGCCCCGTCGGCGAGTCGTACTGGTACTTCGGGATGCCGAAGGGACAGGCGGCGACGCAATAGCGGCAGCCGATGCACCTGTCGGGGTTGTAGCCGACCACGCCGGTGACCGGATCCTTGGTCATGGCCGACACCGGACAGGCCGAGACGCAGGACGGGTCGCCGCAATGCATGCAGGAGGTCTTCATGAAGGCGAAGCCGTTGATCTCCTGGTCCTTCGCATCCATGGTGCCGTTGCGGTACATCTTTATCAGGTTGAAGGTATAGCCGGAGGTATCCAGCGGCGTGTCCCACAGATGATCGACGGTGGAAAACTCCGCCGGGTTTTCGTTGGCCGTCTTGCAGGCGGCGACGCAGGCCTTGCAGCCCACACACAGCGTGCCGTCGTAGAGCAGGCCGAGCGCCTCGGGTGGCCGCGGCCGGGTTTCGCGCGCTGCGACGGGTGGCGACACAGCGCAAGCCGTAGCCGCCGCTCCGCTCGCGAGGACACCCTTGAGAAAATCTCGCCGGGTGCCCATGATCAGGCTCCGGCCTTGTCTTCAGGCTTTCCGGCCGCCTTCACGCGCTCGGCTTCCTCGGCGGCATGCGACAAGCCGAGGTTGCGCGTCAGCATGATCGCCGCGCCGGCCGCCGCACCGGCGACCGCGGCGACGGCGGCGGCGGCGGCGAAGGATGCGGCCTTGCCCTGCTCCTCGACGATGCGCGGATACTGCAGCGGCGGCGTCACGTTGAGCATCTTGGCGACCTGGTGGATCGGCTTCTGGAAGCCGACGCCTTTTTCCGAGCAGCCGATGCAGGGGTGGCCGCAGCCGACCGGCCAGTTGTTCTCGCCAGCGTCGCCGAAACCCAGGGTCGAGCAGTTGGCGTAGGTTTCCGGCCCCTTGCAGCCCAATTTATAGAGGCAGTAGCCCTGGCGGTGGCCGGCGTCGCCGAACTCCATGGCGAAGCGGCCCGCGTCGAAGTGGGCGCGGCGCTCGCAGTTTTCGTGGATCAGGCGCGAGTAGGCAAACTTGGGACGGCCCAGCTTGTCGACCTCGGGCAGCTTGCCGAAGGTCAGGAAATGCACCACCGCCGCGAGGAAGTTGTAGGGATTGGGCGGGCAGCCGGGAATCGTCACCACCGGCTTGCCGAGGATCTCGGCGACGCCGGCCGAACCAGTCGGGCTGGAGTCGGACAAGGGCGAAATCGTCGACGGCATGCCGCCCCAGGAGGCGCAGGAGCCGATGGCGATCACCGCGGCGGCATCGGCCGCGCATTCCTTGACCATGTCGATCGCTGTCTGGCCGCCGATTTTGCAATAAATGCCGTTCTGCTTGGTCGGGATCGCGCCCTCGACCACCAGCACGTATTTGCCCTTGTTGGCCTTCATGGCGTCCTTGCGCGCGGCTTCCGCCTGATGGCCGGCCGCTGCCATCAGGGTCTCGTGGTAATCCAGCGAGATTACGTCGAGTATCAGCTTTTCCAGGGTCGGATGCTCGGCGCGCAGCAGCGACTCGGAGCAACCCGTGCATTCCTGGAAATGCAACCAGATCACCGAGGGGCGCTTGGCCGCCTCGATCGCCTGTGCGACCGCCGCCTCGGCGCCGGCAGGCAGACCCATGGTCGCTGCCAGCGTGGCGCAGAACTGCAAAAACTCGCGCCGCGGCATTTCCAGACGCTGCTCGATGTCTTGCAGCGCCTTGCGGCTGGTGTCGAATATATCGTTCATCTGGCCCATGTCTGCTATCCCCCTCCAAGTTCAGGCCGCGTCCGGACCTGATAATGGAAGCATTAAGGCAAATCTCGGGCCAAGCTAAAAATTGCTTATGTATATTTTTAAAACAATATATTACGATAAATAGTTAATGTATTTTCTATTTATAAATGATTAGCTTGTTTTCACCTTACTAACCACGTGATCAAGAGGATGCTGCCGAAAAGTCCGCCAAAGCGCGAGATCGTAGGCAATCTTGAGGCAGCCGCAAGCGACCAGGGGTGATGCCAGCCATCCCGCGGCGAGCAGGGCGCCGCCGAGGGACGGACTCAGGGCTGCCGCCAGGCTGCGCGGAACGGCGGTAAAACTGGCCGCAGCCGCACGCTCGGCCGGAGTCACGACAACCATGACATAGGCCGAACGCGCCGGGACGTCCATCTGCGACAGCGCTGCGCGCAAGAGCAGGAAGCCCATGGCCAGGGGAAGCCCGGGCGACAAGGCAGCGAGGATCAGAAAGACATTGGCTGGAATATGGGTAAATACCATGGTGTTGAGCAGGCCGAAGCGCCCGGCCACCTTGGGTGCCGCAAGTTGCGAGAGCGCCCCCAGCAGCCCGGCCCAGAAAAAGAACACGCCGGCAAGCGTCAGGGACAGGCCGAAACGCTCGAACAGCCACAGCGCGAGCAAGGAATTCACCACCAGTCCGCCGGCGAACGAATCGAGCGAGAACAGCGCGGCCAACCTGACCACGATGGGGCGCGACGGTCCGAGTGGGCTGGATGCGGCGGTCGACTCCGTCGCAGGTCGCTGCGGCATTCGCGCATAAAGCACCCAGATCAGGCCGCCAACACCGCCGTAGACCACGAACATGCCGCGCAGCGCCACCAAGCGATCGATGCCGACGCCAGCCAACGCATCCGGCACCCCTGTCGCCAGTGCGCCCAATGCGGCGCAGAGGGCTCCCGTCAGGCTGTAGCGCGCGAACAGCACGGTACGGCCATGACTTTCGGCCGCCAGCGACAGCCGCGCATGTTCCAGCGGCAAAAACACGCTGACATCGCCCGCACTCGGATTCAGGGTGCCGACGAAGGCCACCAGCAAAAGCGGCCAGAACGCCGACAATCCGGCAAAACCCAGCCCTGTGGCGGTCATCAGCAATGCCGCACCAAGCAGCAGGAAGCGCGGCGACGCGTGATGCCCCCATGCGCCCAAGGCCAGCGTCGCCAGCGCTGAACCGAGCAGCGTGGCCGTACTCAGGACCCCGACATGCCAGATGTCGTAACCCAGCGCCAGCAGGTAGGCAGGCAGCAGCACCGCAACGTAGCCGTCTACGAAGGCGCGCAGGCCGCGACCGATCAGGAGCAGGCGTACCTCCGGCGTCATGACTGCTGTGAGACTCATTTCTGCCGCAGCAGGCGAGTAAGCTTCTTCAAGGGTGTATCGGCACACCAGGCGTAGAGCGCGTCATACAACACCATGCCGTGGCTCAGCATCTCGTGGTCGTCCTCAAAATTGAGCGACAGCCCCTTCGAGATCGCCAGCAGCCCGGCAGCTTCTTTCGCCAGTTGCGGTGCGCCGCAATCGGCGGCGCGCACGATCAGGGCCAGCTTGTTCAACGGGGCATCGTCGAGTCGATACTTGGCAATGAAGGCGTCGAAGCTGCACCGGTCGCCATGATGGCCGAGTTCGACGCCCGGCACATCGTAGGGAATCGCCCCGGTCTCCTGCGCCACGCGCATGACCTCGCCGCCCGGCACGTAGAGGAACTCCGGCGCTTCATCGACGAAGCGCGCCACCAGCCAGGGGCAGGCGATGCGGTCGATTTTCGGGCGTTCGCGGGTGATCCATTTCATGGCGATGCCTCCGCCAGGCCGCCCCAAGGAGGCATTCGCGGCTTGCCCCCTCTGGGGGTGGGGGGCAGCGAACACAAGGCCGCAGGCCGCAGGACAGCCGAAGGCTGGTCCCGCGCAGCGGGATGCGGCTTTGCCGCACAAACGTGAGCGTGGAGGGCCATGATTTTTTCCTTCAGCGAACGAAAGATAGCGCCAGCCCCAGCAGCGCGCAGGCACCGATCACTTTCATGATGTCGGCCTTGTACTGCCACAGGGCGACCACGGCGGCGATGGCGATCAGTACCGGCAACCATTCGAAGGGACCGGCGAAGGGCGCGGCATCGGTCGCCCTGGGCCAGAAGGTATGCCAGGCGAAAAAAACCGCAAGGTTCAGGATCACGCCGACGACGGCGGCGGTGATCGCGGTCAGTGGCGCCGTGAATTTCAGCTCGCCGCGCGTGGCCTCGATCATAGGCCCGCCGGCCATGATGAAGAAGAAACTCGGCAGGAAGGTGAAGAAGGTCGCCACCGCCGCACCGGCCAGTCCCGCCGCAATGGAATTGCCGGCAACGGCCTTGCTGACGCCGCCGAGGTAACCGACCCAGGTCACGATCATGATCAGCGGCCCCGGGGTGGTTTCGCCCAGGGCCAGACCGTCCATCATCTGCGGACCGGTGAGCCAGCCGAAGTGCTCCACCCCGCCCTGATAGACGTAGGGCAGCACGGCATAGGCGCCACCGATGGTGAGGAAGGCCGCCTTGGTGAAGAACTCGCCGATGGCGTACAAGTCCGCCGCATTGCGCAGGGCAATCATGACCACGGCCCAAGCCGCAACGAAGGCAAGCACCGTGACGGCAAGCCGGCCCCAGGTGAATGCGGCATGTGCCGGCGGCGGTGTATCGTCGTCGATCAGCGCCGGGCCATAGCCCTTGTGGGCCGCACCGTGACCGCCGCCACCGCCGAACTTTCCAGGCATCAGGCGGCCGCCGAGGATGCCGGCAAGCGCGGCGGCAAACACGATCCAGGGAAAATCGATGCGCAGGAAGAAAATGCCGATGAAGGCTAGCGCCGCAATCGAGAACAGCACGCGATTCCTGATCGCGCGCGAACCGATGCGCCAGGCGGCGAACAGCACCACCGCCACCACCGCCGGCTTGATGCCATAGAAGATACCCTGCACCGCCGGTATTTCACCGAAGGCCAGGTAGATCCCGGCAAGCAGGGAAAGCAGGGCGAAGGCCGGCAGGAAGAACAGCAGGCCGGCCATCAGTCCGCCGCGCACGCCGTGCAGCAGCCAGCCGATATAGATGGCAAGCTGGCAGGCTTCCGGGCCGGGCAGGACCATGCAGTAGTTGAGCGCATGCAGGAAGCGGTGTTCGGAAAGCCAGCGTCGGCGCTCCACCAGCTCCTGGTGCATGATCGAAATCTGTCCGGCCGGACCGCCGAAGCTGATGAATCCCAGCTTGAGCCAGAAACGCAGCGCTTCGAGGAAGCCCGGCGCGGGAGGTGCATTCATCGGGGTTTCAGTCATGGGGCTGTTCCTGTTGGAATATCTTGTACAAACCATCGAAGACGCGGCTCGCTTCGGTCAACAACTTGTCGTCATCGGCCGCGGCCGTGCGCAGGCCGGCCAGTACGGCCTGTATCCCCGCCGCCTCGGCCACCGGCACGCCGCCGACATCGAGGCAATGCACGATCGTACCGATGCGCGCCAGTGCCGGGTCGCCTTCCAGCCCGAAGCTCGCCGCCAGCACTTCGAAGCTGACGCGGCCACCCAGGTGCGTGAAACCGGCGCCGTCAAAATCGAAGCCGATGGCCGACTTCGGGCATTTCTTCGGATTCTCCAGCCAGAGGAACTTCGCCTTGCGGTCGATGAAGCGCCGGATCAGCCAGGCCGAGGCCATCCGATCCACCCAGAGGTTTTTCCGCGTCGCCCAGGTCCGCCCTTGAAAGTCGGCGCTGGCGAGACGGCGAATTTCGCCCGTGATCGCAGCAGGTTCGCCGCCGGCCGCCGCTTCGAGCGCCGCAAGGGCCGCCTGCGCCTGGCGTTGCGCCTCGCCTGGGAAATAGTCGATGGCGACGAGTGCCGCGAGGTCGCGTCTCAGGTTGCGCAAGGTTCTGGCGGCGACGCGGTCGGCGCCCGCCATCGCTGCCAGCAGGGCGGCGTAATCCGCACCGCGATCGAACAGCGCGACGATATCGGCTTGTTGCCGTTCGTCGCGTCCGCCCAGTCGGTACAGGTCCGCCGTGCCCTGCACGGCGCGCACCTCGTCGGCAATCCGTTCCAGGGCCGCCGCATGATCGGCCGACTCGGGCAGCAGATACACGCCGTCGCGCAAGGTCGCGCAACCCAGCGCGCGCAGTGCGCGCCAGATACGCATGCGGCCGGCTGTTTGCCGGGTCGGCAGACTGACAAAAAGAGCCAGGAACTCCATTGCGGGCTATGTCGAATTAAGTATGTAGCAAGTATAACAATAACACTTACTATATAACTTAAATCGGGTAATGCAGTCGCGGCGCATCCGCCGAAAGGCGAAAAGCCCGTTTTGGCATCATCACCAAAAAGGGCTTTTCGCTTACCGCGTTAGCTGAACTTGTAATGCGCCCGCATGCGGAACTCAAATCGGCGCTGCCCATCAGGGCTGGAGTCGGCAAGACTCCTGTTCGAAGGGTAAAACACTAGATCGCGGATTTTGGCTCAGCGCTAAGTTCCTCCCGAAGATGCCTTCAAGTCGAACGCAATTTCACTGTATGCCTCGGCGCGGACAATGTCAAATCGGCGGGGCCTTGTTTGCCATTACAGCCAATGTGCCGGTGCATGATTGGATGTACCATCCGTCGCAAGCCGCCAGCACTTACACATTCAGGAGATCGAAATGGCCAAGGGACAGATGCGCAGCAACCGCGAGCAGAAAAAACCCAAGAAGGACAAGACCAAGCCCGCTGCGCCGGCTTTGCCTTTTGGCGGCGCGCAGGGGAAGTCGTCGATTCCGACGCCGGTCAAGAAGTAGCCGGCTCCCGCTGCGGGTTCCGCACCGACCCGTAGCAAGTATCGGTCACGGAACCAGGGACTGGCACAAATCGTGGATCGCGTGAGCGGTGACGAAGTGCTCGTCCAGATACGGGTTGTATTCGACAATTTCCAGCGCCAGCAGTCTGTCGTCGCCATGCGCCAGATGCAGGGCAGCGGTCAGGTCGGCACGCAGCAGGCCTCCCGGAACCGGGCTTCCGACACCGGGTTCTTCGACGGGGTCGAGGACATCGAGATCGATGCTGATGCCGTATCCGGCTGTGCGGCGACGGACCAGGGCCAGCGCTTCGACCAGGACCGCATGTAATCCGCGCCGCCTGATTTCGTCCATGAAGAAGATGCGCACACCCAGTTTTTCCAATAATGCGGCCTCTTCCGATTCGAAGCTGCGCACCCCGATCAGGCAGACATCCTGGGGCAGGAGCTTGGCGCCGGCGCCGGCAATGTCGGTCAGGCGCCTGTCGCCCACCCCCAACAGGCAGGCCAGCGGCATGCCATGAATCTGCTGGCTCGGACTGCTGCCGAAGGTGTGGCTGTCCATGTGGGCGTCAATCCAGATCAGACCGAGCCGCGCCTCTGCGTCCAGGACGCGTTTGACACCTGACCAGGTACCAATCGCACAGGAGTGGTCGCCACCGATGACAAGAGGGAAACTGCCCTCCTGCACGTAGCTGCGGACGCGCGCAGCCAATTGGCTGGCAATGTCTTCCACTGCACCCAGACTGTCACCCGCGACAAGCTGCCGATTCCGGATCGGCGCGTCCCAGTGAAAGCAGTTGCGGTTTTCCTCCAGATCACTCAGAAACCTGAGGCTGCGCAATACCTCGGGGCCATCCTGGCAGGCCGGATTGGCGGCGCCATAGCCGTTGGCCACGCCAATCACCACCGTGTTGCGTCCGCCCATTTTTCCCGACCTCCCTATGCACGCACCAATCTGTAGTCTAATGGGTCGCAATTTTTCCAAAGCACCATGGCTCTCAAATCCACCATCTTCAAGCTAGAACTCCAGATTGCCGATCTGGACCGCAATTACTATCAGAACCACAGCCTGACCGTCGCCCGACATCCCTCGGAAACCGATGAACGCATGATGGTCCGGGTTCTGGCTTTCGCCCTGTACGCCGATCCCGCGCTGATATTCGGCAAGGGGCTGTCGTCGGAAGACGAACCGGACCTGTGGCGCAAGGACCTGACCGGCGCCATCGAGCTCTGGGTCGAAGTCGGCCTGCCCGACGAAAAGCGCATCCGGCGCGCCTGCGGGCGCGCCCGGCAAGTCGTGGTCGTCACTTACGGTGGTCGCGTCGCCGACATGTGGTGGCAGCAGAACAAGACCGCCCTGCAGCGCCAGGACAATCTCGCAGTCATCAACCTGTCGGCAGAGGATTCCCGCGCACTGGCGGCTCTGGCCGCGCGCGGCATGCAGCTGCAATGCACGCTGCAGGAAGGCGAACTGTGGCTGATCGTCGACGGCGAGAACACGCGAATCGCGCCGGAAATCAGGATGGCGCCGTCAGGCGGCTGACCTCCGAGCCAACGCGCGCAAGGCCGCTTCCAACCCGCCTTGCTCCAGCTGCACCGGTACCGCGAGCATCAGGTTCAAGGCCAGACCGAAATCCTCGACGACATGTCCGGCGGCATCGCGGTAGCGCCCGTCGACACCCGGCCCGCTGGCGCGCAGGCGCTCGCGCAGGGGCCGCAGGTCGTCGGCGTAGCCGATCACGGCCTTGCCCAGCGCCAGCGCATAGCCGATTTCGACGCAGGTGCCCGAATCCGGCTCATCGCCGCGAAACGGATTGAGGTTGGCCAGCACCGCGTCGGCGGCGGCGATGCACTCCAGGTTGCTGCGGTAGATGGCGACGGCCGTCGCCGGGAATTCCTCGTCGAGCGGGATCAGGGCTTCGTGGCCGGCCGCGCGGCACATGTCGCGCGCCCCGATGGCCCACGCGGCGGCATCGGGCCGGAACACGTCCGGCCCGGCAAGATACAGTTTCACCCGCAGGCCTTCATGTCGGTCGCAGCCGCCGGGACAGGCGACCATGGGGTCCGCTTCAGACTTCCTCCTGGCCAAGCATGATCAGTTCGTAGATGGCCTTGGGCGTACCCGGCAATTGGGCGATATGGATCGCGGTAAGTCCATCGACCCTCGCCATCGCGATGTCGGCACCCACCGCCAGCAACAATTCGACGGGGGCGGCATGGCCGTTGAGAATCGCCGTGATCAACGGCGTGTTGCCGTCCTGGTCCTGGGCATCGACATCGCAACCGGCGCTCACCAGCGTTGCAGCGATGCTTTCATGGCCGCCGGCCGCCGCCGCGTGCAGCGGGCGTTCCTTGTTCGGACCGAGCACTTCGACATTGGTCCCCGCCTCGCACATCACCCGCACCGCGGCCACGCAACCGAGCTTGGCCGCGACATAAAGCGGTGGACCGTCGCGCGCCAGCATGGCCTCGGTGAGGCTGATGTTGACCCAGTCGGCTGGCGTCAGTTCAGGTGAGGGCATGGATCAGGCCAGATGTTTGCCGAGGAAAGCCATCATGCGCTCCCAGGCCAGACTGGCGGCATTGGCGTCATAGACATCGGCACGCCGCTCGTTGAAGAAGGCGTGGTCACCCTCATAGCGGAACAGTTCCGGCGGATTGCCGGCGGCGCGCATTGCGGCTTCGAGCGCGTCGGCCGCGGCCGGAGTGCACCAGTCGTCCTTGCTGGCGAAATGGCCCTGGAAGGGAATGCGGATATTGGCCGGGTCGGCGAACTCTTTCGGCGGAATGCCATAGAAGCAGACACCGGCCGCCAGATTCGGTACATGCACTGCAGCGGCGATGGTCAGCGCGCCGCCCATGCAGAAACCCATCGCGGCGACCTTTCCACCGCTGTTTCCATCCATTCCCCGAAGGTGGTCGACGGCGCCGCGAATGTCCTGATGCGTGGCACCGGGAAAATCCAGGCCGTTCATCAGGTGACTGGCTTCGTCCGGCTGTTGCGTGACGCGCCCCTTGAACAGGTCGGGGGCCAGCGCATTGAACCCGGCGCGGGCAAAGCGGTCGGCCACGCCGCAGATCTGGTCATTGAGCCCCCACCATTCCTGGATCACCACCACACCCGGACGACCCTGCCCCGCCGTCGCCAGATAGCCGCGGCAACTGCTGCCGTCGGGCCGCTTGAAATCGATCATTTGTCCCATACCAGACTCCTCGCGCGCTGCAAAGCCAGCAATTTACCGGAAATCGGCTGGCATCGACGCCCAGCTTCCTCCTCGGGTCCGTCTCGTATAATGCGCAGTTTCCCCTCGCCGACAAGCCAGCCGTGAATCCCGACCTCGCCCGACTGCAGCCCTATCCCTTCGAAAAGCTGCGCCACCTGTTTGCCGGCGTGTCGCCGGCGCCGACTCTTGGCGAGATCAAGCTGTCGATCGGCGAGCCGCAGCATCCGACGCCACCGTTCATCCAGCGGGCGCTGGCCGACAATCTCGCCGGTCTCGCCAACTATCCGACCACCCAGGGTTCGGATGCCCTGCGCCAGGCCATTGCCGCCTGGATTGCGCGCCGCTACCAGGTGCCGACGCCGGATTTCGCGACGCAGGTAGTGCCGGTCAATGGCTCGCGCGAGGCCCTGTTCGCCTTCGCCCAGACCGTCATCGACCGCAGCGGTGGCCAGGCCAGGGTGGTCTGCCCCAACCCCTTCTACCAGATCTACGAAGGCGCCGCCTTCCTCGCCGGCGCGGCGCCTACCTTCCTCAATACCCTGCCCCACAATGATTTCGAAATGGACTGGGGAGCGCTGCCTGAAAGCACCTGGCGCGACGTGCAACTGGTATATGTCTGTTCGCCGGCCAACCCGACCGGCAAGGTCCTCGGCCTGGAATCGTGGAAGACCCTCTTCGAGCTCTCCGACCGCCACGGTTTTGTCGTCGCCTCCGACGAGTGCTACTCGGAAATCTATTTCGACGAGGCTTCACCGCCGCTGGGAGGGCTCACCGCCGCCGCGCAACTGGGGCGCCACGACTACCGCAACCTGGTGATCTTTTCCAGCCTGTCGAAACGTTCCAACGTACCGGGCTTGCGTTCCGGCTTCGTCGCCGGCGATGCCGCGATTCTGAACAAGTTCCTGCTCTACCGCACTTACCACGGCAGCGCCATGAATCCGGCGGTGCAGGCGGCGAGCATCGCGGCCTGGGGTGACGAGGCCCATGTTCGCGACAACCGCCGCATGTACGCCGAAAAATTCCATGAAGTAACGCCGCTGATCGCCCATCACCTCGATTGCAGGATACCGGACGCCGGTTTCTACCTCTGGGCGAAAACGCCCATCCCGGATACCGACTTTGCCCGCGAGCTCCTGCGCCAGAAGAATGTCGTGGTGCTGCCGGGCAGCTATCTGGCGCGCCCATCCACCCAAGGCGGCGACGCCAATCCCGGAGCCGACTTCATCCGCATTGCCCTCGTCGCCACGCACGAGGAATGCCTCGAAGCAGCTCGCCGGATCAACGATTTTTGCCTGTCTCTCTGAAAGAAATAACCATGAACGAACTCGAGCAGATCATCGAAGAAGCCTGGGAAGACCGCGCCAACCTCAACCCCGGCTCCGCCCCGGCACGTATCGGCGACGCCGTTTCCTATGTGCTGGGCAAACTCGACTCGGGCGCCCTGCGTGTCGCCGAGAAAATCGATGGCCAGTGGATCACCCATCAGTGGATCAAGAAGGCCGTGCTGCTGTCCTTCCGCCTCGAGGACAATGTTCTGATGGACGGTGGCCCGATGCGCTTTTTCGACAAGGTGCCGAACAAGTTCGCCCACTATGCCGCCCACGATTTCCAGACAGGCGGCTTCCGCGTGGTGCCGCCGGCCGTCGCCCGGCGCGGCAGCTTCATCGGCAAGAACGTGGTGCTGATGCCGAGCTTCGTGAACATCGGCGCCTATGTCGACGAAGGCACGATGGTCGACGCCTGGGCCACGGTGGGTTCCTGCGCGCAGATCGGCAAGAACGTGCATCTTTCCGGCGGCGTCGGCATCGGCGGCGTGCTGGAACCGCTGCAGGCCAACCCGACCATCATTGGCGACAACTGCTTCGTCGGCGCCCGTTCGGAAGTCGTCGAGGGCGTCATCGTCGAAGACAACTGCGTCATCTCGATGGGCGTGTATATTGGCCAGAGTACCAAGATCTATGATCGCGCCACCGGCGAAGTCATGTACGGGCGCATTCCGGAGGGCTCCGTGGTGGTCAGCGGCAATCTGCCCTCGGCGGACGGCAAGTACAGCCTCTACTGCGCCGTTATCGTCAAGCGGGTGGATGCCCAGACGCGGGCCAAGACCGGCATCAACGAACTGCTGCGCGACTGAGTTTTCGGGGAAGGCATAGGAGAAAAGACATGGGCACGATGCAGCGACTGTTCCAACTGATGGCAGACAAGAAAGCCTCGGACATTTTTGTATCCGTCGGTGCGCCCATCCACATCAAGATCAACGGCAATTCGGTGCCGGTAAATCAAACGGTGATGGACGCGGCGACCATCATGAACCTGTTCGGCGAGATCCTCACCGAAAAGCAGATGAACGAGTTCCTCGAGGACCTGGAATTCAACGGCGCCTACAACATGCCCGGCACCGGCAACTTCCGCCTCTCGTGCTTCCGCCAGAAGGGTTCGCCTGCGCTGGTCGTGCGCTACATCCCGAGCGATATCCCGGATTTCGACACCCTCAGCCTGCCGCCGGTGCTGAAGGAAGTCATCATGGAAAAGCGCGGCCTGATCCTGATGGTCGGCGCTACCGGTTCGGGCAAGTCGACCACGCTCACCTCGATGATCGACTACCGCAATGCGCGCAAGTCGGGACACATCCTGACCCTCGAAGATCCGGTCGAGTTCATCTTCCAGAACAAGAAGTCCATCGTCAATCAGCGCGAGGTCGGCTCCGACACCAAGGCCTTCCACATCGCGCTGAAAAATGCCCTGCGCCAGGCGCCCGATGTGATTTTCATCGGCGAGGTGCGCGACAAGGAAACCATGAGCCAGGCGATTGCCTACGCCCAGTCCGGCCACCTGTGCATGGCGACGCTGCACGCCAACAACAGCTACCACGCCATGAGCCGCATCATCAGCTTCTACCCGCTGGAAAACCGCCCGGCCCTGCTCGCCGACCTCGGCGTCACCCTCAAGTGCGTCATCTCCCAGCGCCTGGTGAAGAAGCCCGACGGCGGCCGCGCACCCGCCGTGGAAGTGCTGATCAACTCGCGCTACATCGCCGAACTGATCGAGAAGGGCGACCTCGGCGAAATCAAGGACGCCATGGAAAAGAGCATGGTGCCCGGCAGCCAGACCTTCGAACAATGCCTGTTCACGCTCTACAACACCGGCGTCATCACGCTGGAAGAAGCGCTGGCCAATGCCGACTCGGCCAACAACCTGCAGCAGGTGATCAACAATGCAGCGGCGCCGGGCGCCGCCGCCGCTCCCGCCGCCAGCAAAGCCGCCGATCCGGATGCCGCCCCCGACTACACCAAGTCGGTCGCACCGGGCTCCTTCAGCGACTTCAAGCTGAACATGGACAGCTGATGCCGGTTCTGGAAAAAGCCAGGGCGTTGATCGCGCGCCCTTCGGTGACGCCCGACGATGCCGGCTGCCTCGACCTGATCGCTTCCTGGCTGATTCCCCTCGGTTTTCGCATCGAGCGCATCGATGCCGGCGGCGTGTCGAATCTCTGGGCGCGGCGCGGCCCGGTTGGCAAACCCGGCGGCAAACTGATCTGCTTCGCCGGCCACACCGACGTCGTGCCCACCGGCCCGCTGCAACAATGGACCTCGCCGCCCTTCGAACCGACGGTGCGTGACGGCTATCTCTATGGCCGCGGCGCCGCCGACATGAAAAGCTCGATCGCTGCCTGCGTCGTCGCCATGGAACGCCTGATAGAACGTCGCGAGTTGACAAATGCGGCCAGCGCCGACTCCTTATGTTTGCTGCTGACCTCGGACGAGGAAGGCGACGCCATCGACGGCACGGTGCGCGTGGTCGAAGCGCTCAAGGCGCGCGGCGAGACCATGGATTTCTGCATCGTCGGCGAGCCGACCTGCGTTGGCCGCCTCGGCGATACCATGAAGAACGGCCGCCGCGGCTCCCTTTCGGCGAAGCTCGCCATCAAGGGCGTACAGGGCCATGTCGCCTATCCCCACCTGGTGAAGAACCCGGTGCATCTGGCGGCCCCGGCGCTGACCGAACTCGCCGCGACGTCATGGGACAGCGGCAACGAATACTTCCCGCCGACCAGCTTCCAGATTTCCAACGCCCATGCCGGCACGGGTGCCGGCAATGTCGTGCCGGGAAGCTTCGTCATCGACTTCAATTTCCGTTTCTCGACCGCCAGCAGCGTGGAAGACCTGCAGTCCCGCGTCCATGCCCTGCTCGACCGCCACGAACTCGAATACGACATCGCCTGGACACTGGGCGCCAGGCCCTTCCTGACGCCACGCGGTGAACTCTGCGCCGCGCTGGCCGCCGCCATCGCGGCCGCAACCGGCATCGCCACCGATCTCTCGACCACCGGCGGCACCTCGGACGGCCGTTTCATTGCCGACATCTGCGCGCAACTGGTCGAGTTCGGCCCGGTGAACGCCAGCATCCACAAGATCGACGAATGCATCGCCGTCGCCGATCTCGAACCCCTGGCGCGCATCTATGAACTCACTTTCGAGCGCCTGCTTTTCTCCCACGCCTCCCCCAATGACAAGAAAGCAATTTAATCGCCCCCACCCCCCAACCCCCGCCCGGGCGGGGGTGACTGTCGGCTCGCTACGCTCGACGGCGACTGGTCGCTTCGTCTGCCGCGCCGGAGCCCCTGCACGCTCATGATCAACAGCGCCACCGACGAACTGGTCACGATCCGCGACTGGCTGCGCTGGACGGTCAGCCGCTTCAACGAGGCAGGCCTGTGCTACGGCCACGGCACCGAAAATGCCTGGGATGAAGCCGTCTGGCTGGTGCTCGGGACCCTGCACCTGCCACGCGACACGCTGGAGCCCTGGCTCGACGCCCACCTGACCAAGAGCGAGCGCATGGCGCTGCTCAGCAACCTGCAGCAGCGCGTCGTGCATCGACTTCCCACCGCCTACCTGTTGCAGGAAGCCTGGCTCGGTGAATTCCGCTTTTACGTGGACCAGCGCGTCATCGTGCCGCGCTCCTATTTCGCCGAACTGCTGGAAGACGGTTTCGCGCCCTGGATCGAAGACCCGGACGCCGTCGAATCGGCGCTCGACCTCTGCACCGGCTCGGGCTGCCTCGCCATCCTGATGGCCCACGCCTTCCCCAATGCCGCGGTCGACGCCATCGACATCTCGCCCGATGCGCTGGTCGTCGCCAGCCGCAACATCGCCGACTACCATCTCGAAGATCGCGTCAAGGCCATCGAGTCCGACCTGTTCGCCGCGGTAAAAGGAAAATCCTACGACCTGATCGTCTGCAACCCGCCCTACGTCACGGCAGACGCCATGGCCGCCCTGCCCCCCGAATACCGCCATGAACCGGCGCTGGCGCTGGCCGCCGGTGCCGACGGTCTCGACGTGGTGCGCCGCATCCTCCGCGCGGCACATGAACACCTCAATCCCGGTGGCGTGCTGGCCATCGAGGTCGGCCACAACCAGGAACTCGTCACCGAGGCCTTCCCCGACCTGCCGGCGGTCTGGCTCGACACAGCGCATGCCGAAGGCAAGGTATTCCTGCTGACACGGGAAGATCTGCCGGCCTAGCACCTCGGCACTTTCCCGCAAGATTCAGCTCTGGCCCGGCGCCACCCAGGCAAAGCCGACGCGCATGTAGTCGGCACCCTCTTCTATCAGTTCCATCAGCCGGACGTGACGGGTATGTTCTCCGGCCATGATTTCGTAGAGTTCGCCGATCCGGACCGGTTGCCGTTCGATCAGCATCACCGGCCGGTCATGCGCCTTGACGCCATCCGGCAGCAACAGGGCGCGCAGGTAGGAGTATTTGAAACCGCCGCTCGATGTTTCCCAGTTAGCCAGCTGATGCTCCTCGCTGCCGATCACGCGCAGATGCGTGGCGATCGGGCGCTTGGACATGATCCACAGGCCGCAGTGCATCTTGCCGAATTCGGAGGTTTCGACGCTGCGAATGATGCCGACCCACCACGGCGAAGCTTCGGTGTCACGACCGCCGCAGAGGACACCGGGTTCGGCCCATGCACCCGGCCGCTGCGGAATTTCGACACCGATGCCCCATTCACTGCGGTCGCACATGGTCCAGATTTCCGGCACCGAGTCCGGGATTTCCGCCGCGAGCTGCACACCGGCCTGCCTGCGTTGCTCGACGTTCAGGTCGTCGTCTATCTTCGCGCCCGATCCGGCATCCAGTACCGTTACGCGCGGAGAGATCGCGGCAAAGCCATGAATGATCTCGACCGGGGCGCGCACCGCCGTGCGCGCGAAGCGCCGCTGCGGCGGCTCCGCCCCGAGATAGATGCGCAGGTGACGAATCACGCTGAAGATTTGCGCCTGTGAGAATTCCGCACCGAATCGCGCCTCCTCGGCGAGGAGATTCTGCTCGACCAGGCTTTCGATTTCCTCCAGCTTCGGCAGGGCCGGTCCGCCGCCGAAAAATCGTTTGCCGGGCGATGCAGCCTCGTCCGGGAGCCGTTGCCGGGGTGCCGTGCCCGCGGTGAGGTCGATCACGAAATTGCAGTCGGGCATCGGCTCCGTCGACCACGAAAAGGAGACCGCAAAGCGCTCGAGGATGCGACCGGCAAGCTCCACCTGTTCCGGCGGCAGTTCGTGCAGCGCAGCCAGGCTCAAGCCGGCCATGCGCAGCAGCTCGGCACGGATGTTCGAATGCACCTCGCGTTCGTGGAGCACCAGCGCAACGTGATCGAGTTCCATTTTCTCGGCGTAGGCGAACAAGCGGCACGGCGATTTCCACAGATCGGGCCCGGAACCGATATAGCGCAGCTGGCTCATCCGCTCCGCATGTTCGCTGGCGCGAAGGGCGCGCGCAATGGCAAGTCCGAGATGACGGGTGAAGCGGGCCGCACCGGCTGCACCGGCCTCGTGGTCCTGTATGCAGCGCTCGTAAGCAGCGGCCACGGCAGACCAGTAGCCGTGAAGCGCCTCATACAGCCTGCGCTGCTCCTGGTCCCGCGTGTGGATGTGCCGCAGATACTCCTGGAACACCAGCCGCTCGATGCGGTTGCCGCTGGCCTCGATCTCGGCGACGATCAGGAAGCGGTCGTCGCAGGCAAAGCCGTCGGTTCCGGCAAGGGAATCGGCCCATCCCGCGATCTCGATAAGCGCCGCAGCCGGTTTCGATTCATCCAGGGCATTCAGAAGATCACGCGCGGCCGCCACCGAATTCATCGGATGATCGGGCTTGTGCGAAAACAGTTTTCCGATTTCGAACATCAGGCAGCTCCGGTGCGGGCGAATCCGGTCGCGGCGGCGAAGCGGCATTTGAAGTTGCGGCCACCGTGCGCCTGCGGCTTTCAAAAGACATTCTAGCGGCATGCCGGCGCAGCCAATAGCCGCGTATTCGGCTGAAAACGGTCTGTCTTCAGAGCTTGCGCGCCACCATTCCGATCAGCGCCGAACGACCCTTGTGACCGCGGCCCTCGGATATCTCGTCCTCGTATTCGACCAGCTCCTCGATCTCCCAGTCGACGAAAGCCGCGCGCAGGATTTCAGCGGTATAGAGATTCTCCAGCACGCCGGGTCCGCCGGTGCCGTACTCCAGCTGTCTCGGCGTGTACCCCTGCAACAGGATACGGCCACCGCGAGACGCCAGTTGCTTCATCGCGGCGAACTGCCGCACCCGCTCCTCGGGCCCGGTGAACTGGATGAAAATGCCGATCACCCAATCGAACATGCCATGCATGGGTGCAGGCGGCCAAGCCGGTGCCAGCATGTCGGCCTGCAGGAAATTGATCGTCACCTTGAGGCCGGCCGCCAGGCGGCGCGCTTTCTCCACGGCCACATGCGATATTTCAACTGCCGTGACCTCCAGCCCTTGCGCCGCCAGCCAGACCGAATTGCGCCCCTCGCCGTCGGCGACCGCAAGCGCCGTCCTCCCGCTGCGCAGCAAGCCGGCGCGATGCGCCAGAAAGCGGTTCGGCTCCGTGCCGAAGAGGTATTCGTCGCCGGCATCCTGATAACGCGTGTTCCAGCGGATTTCCTGGCTCATGAAAACGATTCCTTGCCGTGGACCAAAACGATGATATTACTTTGCGGCCGGATCGCCGTCCGTCGCCGTCCCGCCAGCGCCGACTTCCACCCGTCATTCCGGCGCACGCCGCAATGACGGCGTGCACGAAAACCCGGGTATTGTTGCGCTGTATCAGCGCGCCCCGCTTGCACCCGGCCGGCGCTCCGTTAAACTTCGATTTTCGCCCTTGCATGCAGACTTCACGTATGACCTCGACACCAGCAAAATCTTCGTCGCGCAATGCCTTGCTGGAGACCCTCAGCGCTAACTTCCCGGTCTTTCGCGAGGGCCGTCCCCTGGCCTTGGGTATCCACAAGGCCATCATCGAGAGAATGCCGGATGTCGATACCGCGCAACTTCGTCTGGCGATGAGGATGCACACGGCCTCGACGCGCTACCTCAAGGCGCTGCTTGCCACCAGCGAACGCTTCGATCTCGACGGCAAACCGGCTGGCGAGGTTACCGCAGAACAGCGCGAGGTCGCCAGCACGACATTGCGTGAGCGCTTCAAGAAAGTTGCCGACCGCAGGAAGGCCGAGGAACAGGCGCTGAAGGCAGCAAGACAGGAGCAGGAGGCGCAGCAGAAACGGCAGGAAAAACTGGCGCAACTCGCCGCCCGGTTCAATCTTCGCTGATTCCCTGGCATAGCGCGCCGCCGCAGCGCCGACGCCGACTTTCCGCAATATCTATTGCCCGGCCAGGTCGATCTCGTCGCGGTGCCCGAAGCCCCGGCTGTTGTCGATGAAATGGAAATGCTCGGGCACCAGCCTGAACCAGCGCACCCGAGCCAATGCCTTGACGATGGCTGGCGGCACGTCCGCCACGGCACCGACGATGGGGAACTTTTCGCCGTAGAGATGCTGCGCGCGCCTCTCCTCTTCACCCTGCAGTTCGACGACGCGACCTTCGAGCTGGATGCCCTTGATCTGCGACCACTCGCGATAGTCTTCCTGGATGGTGGCGGCGCAGCGGCTGTCCTGCGCCAGGTTGCGGCAGTGGCGCGTGTTCGGCGCGGAAAGAAAGATCAGCGAGGCGCCATCGCTGGCGTAGAACACCGCCGCCGCCCAGGGGCCTTCCGGGCCATGGGTAGCCAGCGTCATGACATGATGCCCGGCGAGATAGGCGGCCACCGCCTGCGGCAGCCTGGTTGGCAGCGGCGCCGGCATCAGGCCTCGACCTGCGTCTTGTCGAACGAATCGGGAATCGGGCCGCCTCCGGCTTCCGTGCCGCCATGCAGTCGCTTCAGGCGATAGGCGATCTGCGGCCGGGTCAGGCCCAGCATGCGCGCCGCGGACGACAGGTTGCCGCGCGCCTTGTCGACGGCGGTTTCGAGCAGCATGGCTTCGACCTGGTCCAGCGTCAGCACACCGTTGAACACCGCTTCGCGCAGATCCTTGCCGGTCTCCCAGCAGTTGACGTCGAGACCGCCCCTGTTGCCCAGACCGAACTCGGGCGACTGTTCGTCGCTGTACGACATGAACAGATGGTTGACCTCGATGCGTGTGCCGCCGGGCGCGAGAATCACTCCGCGCTCGACCGAGTTCTGCAGTTCGCGAATGTTTCCCGGCCACGGATAGGCCAGCAGGGCACGTTTGGCCTTGTCGGTGAAACCCCGCAGTTTCTTGCCATGGATCGCCGTATGCCGTGCCAGAAAATGCTTGGCCAGCAGGGGAATGTCCTGCTTGCGCTCACGCAAGGGCGGAATGAGTATCTGGTAGGCGTTGAGCCGGTAGTACAGGTCGGAGCGGAAACGTCCCGCCTTGACCAGATCCTGCAGGTTGGCATTGGTGGCGGCCACCAGCCGTACATTGATCTTGCGCGTCTTCTGGTCGCCGAGGCGCTCGATCTCGCCTTCCTGCAGCACGCGCAACAGCTTGGCCTGCGCCGACGAAGGCAGATCGCCGATTTCGTCGAGAAACAGAGTGCCGCCATCGGCCCGCTCGAAACGCCCCGGCCGCGACACCAGCGCGCCGGTAAAGGCGCCCTTTTCCACACCGAACAGTTCGGACTCGACCAGTTCCTGCGGGATCGCCGCGCAATTGACGGCGACAAAGGGCTTGTCGCGGCGTGCACTCAGTTCGTGCAGGCTGCGCGCGAAGACCTCCTTGCCGACTCCGGTTTCACCCTGCAACAGAACACTGATGTTGCTGCCGGCGGCCTGCTTGAGCAGGTCATAGGCGGCGCGAAAACCCGGGGAAATGCCGGCAACATCTTCGGGCAGCTGATCGCGGTCGCCAATGGACGATCGCAGCTGAACGACCTGGGTCTGCAGGTCGATGAGCTGTTCGGCGATGGATTCGCTGTTGAAATAGCGCATCTGCTCGGCGGCATCCTCCCATTCCTCGGCCGGCTTGCCGATGATGCGGCAGTTGTTGTGCCCCATCCCGGTACATTCGACCTCCTTGTAGAGAATGGTGCGACCCATGAACGCCGAGGTGTAGCCGCAGGCGTAGCCGATCTGTGTCCAGCACACCGGCTCGTTGTGCATGCCGTAGTGGTGGCGATGCCACTGTCCCTCCCAGGAGTGCTCCCAAAGAATTTCGGCGTAGAAAGTTCCGGCATGGCGGTCCAGTTCAACCTTGACCGGGGTCGCCCGCACGATGCCCTCCAGGGTATGCAACTGCGGGCCGGTCATGAAGGCCTCGAGGTCGGTGGAATCCTCGGCGCGGGTACGGGCGAGTTCGGCATCGCGTACACCCGACGCATAACCCATGCGCGTCAGCAGCCCCTTGGCGCGGTCCATGCCCAGGGTATCGATGAGTTCCTTGCGCAAGGTCGCCTGGGCCTCGGCGTGCACCAGCAGCATGCGGTGTTCGTGCAGCCATATCTGCCCGGTATCGGCGCAAAAATGCACCCGCGCGCGCAGATCCTCGTTGGTGGAACGCCCTATGCTACGGAGCTTGGTCATGGCCGCACTCTCACTGTCTCTACTCCTCAACCGCGCATTGTAAACACATATCCGGAAGGTTTATTTGATCGAGAATAGGCAATCGGCTTTTCAGCGATCGCCGAAAGCCGAGTCCGGCAACTCATGGAAAAGTCAAAATTCAAGCAGTCGGACAGACAATTTGACCAATTGAGCAGCTGTCGACGCTCCCCCCACCGCCGGCAATGCCCACGATCGACATCATGCTGCTGGTATTTTTGCTGCGTACGCAAATAGTGCACACCACACCATTGCCTAGTCTGGAACACCGAGTCCGCTGTCTGCCACCTTCAATAATAGTGCACCGCATCAATGACGGGTGGCCCAAGGCTTGCGTTACCCTCAGCGCCCCGGGCCGATGTCTGAACCCGACTAATCTGAAATTTACAACAAATACAAAAGGAGACATTCAGTGAAGTTTCCAGTTCCGCATGATGTGAGCACCAGAACGATTCCCGGCACCGAAGGCTGGGAGCGGATGTATCCCTACCAGTACCAGTTCGTCACCGACGATCCGGCACGCAACCAGTACGAAAAGGAAACCTTCTGGTTCTACGACGGATTGCACTATCCGGAGCCGCTGTATCCCTTCGACACGATCTGGGACGAAGCCTGGTACCTCGCCCTGTCGCAGTTCAACAACCGCATCTTCCAGGTGCCGCCGGTACGCGGCGTCGACCACCGCATGATCAACGGCTATGTCTATATCTCGCCGGTACCGGTCAAGGACGGCGCAGAGATCGGTAGCCGCGTCCCCAATTTCATGGAACGTGCCGGCTACTACTACAAGAACTGGGACGCGCTGGAGGCCAAGTGGAAGGTCAAGATGGAGGCCACCATCAAGGAACTGGAAAACCTGCAGATCTCTCCCCTGCCCGATCTCGAGGACATCTCGGTGGTCACCGAAGCACTCGGCGAATCCAAGGGCTACCACCTGATCAAGAACTACGACGACCTGATCAACCTCGGCATCAAGTGCTGGCAGTACCACTTCGAGTTTCTGAACCTCGGCTATGCGGCCTACGTCTTCTTCATGGACTTCACCCAGAAACTCTTCCCCAGCATCCCGCTGCAGCGCATCACGCAGATGATCTCGGGCATCGACGTCATCATGTACAAGCCGGACGACGAGTTGAAGGAACTGGCGAAGAAAGCCATTGCCCTGGGCGTCGACCAGGCCGTGGCCGGCAACCGGGACTGGGTCGCCGTCAAGCTCGCCGTCGAGAAACTGCCCGAGGGCGCGGAGTGGCTGGCCGCCTTCGAGAAGGCGCGCTACCCATGGTTCAACGTCTCTACCGGCACCGGCTGGTTCCACACCGACCGCAGCTGGAACGACACCCTCGACATCCCGCTCTCGGGCATCCAGACCTACATCGCCAAGCTCAACGCCGGCGTCAACATCGATCGTCCGACGGAACAGGTTCGCGCCGAGCGCGACCGCATCACCGCGGAATACCGCGAGCTGATCAGCAACGAGGCCGACCTGAAACAGTTCGATGAATTGCTGGGCTGCGCCAAGACGGTGTTCCCCTATGTCGAGAACCACTTGTTCTACGTCGAGCACTGGTTCCATTCGGTGTTCTGGAACAAGATGCGCGAAGTCGCGGCGATCCTCAAGGATCACGGCATGATCAAGGAGATCGAGGACGTCTGGCTGTTGCGCCGCGACGAGATCAAGCAGGCCTTGTGGGATGTCGTCACCGCCTGGGCCACCGGCGTCACACCGCGCGGCAGCTTCACCTGGCCGCCGGAAATAGAATGGCGCAAGGGCGTCATGGAGAAATTCCGCCAGTGGAGCCCGCCGCCGGCCATCGGCATCGCGCCGGAGGTCATTCAGGAACCCTTCACCATCGTGCTCTGGGGCGTCACCAACAAATCCCTGGCCGACTGGTCGGCAGTTCAGGACATCTCTGACCCCGACAGCATCACCGAGCTCAAGGGCTTTGCCGGCAGCCCCGGCATCGTCGAAGGCAAGGCGCGCGTCTGCCGCAGCGCGATGGACATCCGCGACCTGCAGGAAGGGGAAATCCTCGTCGCACCGACCACCTCGCCGTCATGGGCGCCGGCTTTCGCCAAGATCAAGGCGGCGGTCACCGATGTCGGCGGCGTCATGAGTCATGCCGCCATCGTCTGCCGCGAGTACGGCTTGCCGGCAATCGTCGGTACCGGGCACGCCACCAAGGTCATCAAGACAGGAATGATGCTCCGGGTCGACGGCTCTTCGGGCGTGATAACCATCACCCGCTAGGATTGAAATGAGCAAGGCTTTGGCAATCGAAGAAACTGGCACGGAGGCGGCAATGGATAGCGCGACACCCATGGTGTGCTGGTTCCAGGAGTGCAACAAGGACTCCATCGACCTGGTGGGGGGCAAGTGCTCTTCGCTGGGCGAACTCATCAATGCCGGCGTGCGGGTGCCGCCGGGCTTCGCCCTGACGACCCACGGCTTCAGGCAGTTCATGCGCGACGCGGGGATTCAGGCCGCGGTGGGCAAACTCCTGGCCGGGCTCGACCATGAAGACATGGACAAGCTTGAAGAGGCCTCCCGCGTCATTCGCGAGATGATCGAGTCCTGCCCCATCTCCATCGAGCTTGAAGACCAGATTGCCGAGTGCTACCGCAAACTGTCGGTACGCTGCTGCGTTCCGGCGGTTCCGGTCGCGGTGCGCTCCAGCGCCACGGCCGAAGACCTGCCCGGAGCCAGTTTTGCGGGTCAGCAGGATACCTACCTGTGGATCCGCGGCATCGACGATGTCATGCATCACGTGCGGCGCTGCATTTCCAGCCTGTATACGGGCCGCGCCATCGCCTATCGCATCAAGATGGGCTTTCCGCACGAACAGGTGGCCCTCAGCGTCGGCATCCAGAAAATGGCCAACTCCTTCTCCGCCGGCGTGATGTTCACCATCCATCCGACCAATGGCGACCGCTCGGTCATCGTCATCGACTCGAATTACGGTTTCGGCGAATCGGTGGTTTCCGGCGAAGTGACGCCGGACCATTTCGTCGTCAACAAGGTCGCGCTGGACATCATGGAGCGCACCATTTCGACCAAGGAAATCTGCTATACGGTCGATCTCAAGGCACAGAAGTCGATCGCCACCGAGATTCCCTTCGAACGCCAGAACGTGCAGTCGATCATCGATGACGAAGTGACCGAACTGGCCTGGATGGGCAAGAAGATCGAGAAGCACTACGGCCGTCCGATGGATATCGAATGGGCCATCGACAAAGACCTTCCCGCCGGCGGCAACATCTTCATCCTGCAGGCGCGGCCCGAAACCATCTGGAGCAACAGGCAGCAGGCACCGGTGTCGACCGGCAGTGCTTCCGCGATGGATTACATCGTCGCCAACCTGATCGCCGGCAAGAAGCTCGGCTAGGAGGAAACACGCAATGATCGTACGCAACTGGATGCAGCCCAACCCCGTCGTGATCGGCAGCGACACCCTGCTGTCCGAGGCGAAGCGGCTGCTGACCGAAAACAACCTGCACGGCCTGCCGGTAGTCGACGGCGGCCGCCTGCGCGGACTGATTACACGTGCCAACTGCCTGCGCGCCGCCCATTGCGTGCTGCGCACCCAGAACACCGATGAATTCAACTTCTTCTCCACGCGCATCAAGGTCAAGGACCTGATGGTGCGCAATCCGGCGACGGTGGAAGCCAACGACACCATGGAACACGCCCTGCAGCGCGGACAGGAACTCGGCATCGCACAGTTTCCGGTGATGGATGAGGGTCAGGTGGTCGGCATGATTTCGGCCAATGAGATCTTTTCGCTGGCCGCACACTTTCTCGGCGCCTGGGAGAAGCGCAGCGGCGTCACCCTGGCGCCGCTGGAAATGAGGCCCGGAATGATCGGCAAGATCAGCGACATCGTCGAGGCTTCCGGCGCCGAAGTGCAGGCGATCTACCCGATCGGCAAGCCCGAGGACATCAATCCGCAGGAGCATCACCGCAAGAAAGTCATTATCCGCTTTCATTCCGAGAATACCCGCATCGTGGTCAAGGCTCTCGAGGATGCGGGCTTTCCGGTCATCGAGTCCGTCCAGGCAGTGCATTAAGCCAGTAGCCCAGTCCCACCATTTCTTTAATCCAAGGAGCATCCCCAATGGACCTCAGGTATTTCATAAACCAGTGCGAAGCCGCCGACGAACTGAAACGCGTCACGGCGGAAGTCGACTGGAACCTGGAAATTTCGCATGTTTCAAAGCTGACCGAAGAGAAAAAAGGCCCCGCGCTGCTGTTCGAGAACATCAAGGGCTATTCCTCGCCCGTCTTCACCGGCGCCTTCGCCACGACCAAGCGCCTGGCGATCATGCTCGGCCTGCCGCACAACCTGTCGATGTGCGAATCGGCGCGGGCCTGGATGAAGAAGACCATCACCTCCGAGGGCCTGATCAAGGCCAAGGAAGTCAAGGACGGTCCGGTGCTGGAGAACATCATCTCGGGCGACAAGGTCGACCTCAACATGTTCCCGGTGCCGAAGTTCTTCCCACTCGACGGCGGCCGCTACATCGGCACCATGGTCTTCCTGGTCCTCAGGGATCCGGAAACCGGCGAAACCAACCTCGGCACTTACCGCATGCAGATGCTCGACGACAAGACCTGCGGCGTGCAGATCCTGCCGGGCAAGCGCGGCGAGCGCATCATGAAGAAGTACGCCAAGCTGGGCAAGAAGATGCCGGCGGCGGCGGTGATCGGCTGCGACCCGCTGATCTTCATGGCCGGCACCCTGATGCACAAGGGCGCCAACGATTTCGACATCACCGGCACGGTGCGCGGCCAGCCTGCGGAATTCCTCATGGCGCCGCTGACCGGATTGCCGGTACCTGCCGGCGCCGAGATCGTGCTCGAAGGCGAAATCGATCCCAACAACTTCCGCCCGGAAGGCCCCTTCGCCGAGTACACCGGCTACTACACCGACGAGCTGCACAAGGTCATCAACAAGCCGGCGCTGGAAGTCAAGCAGATCCTCCATCGCAACAACCCGGTGCTGTGGGCCACCGGCCAGGGCCGCCCGGTCACGGACGTACATATGCTGCTGGCCTTCACGCGCACCGCCACGCTGTGGACCGAACTGGAACAGATGAAGATTCCGGGCATCAGCTCGGTCTGCGTGCTGCCCGAATCGGCCGGCCGTTTCTGGGCCGTGGTCTCGGTCAAGCAGATGTACCCGGGCCACTCGAACCAGGTGGCCAACGCGGTGATCGGCAGCAACACCGGCTCCTACGGCATCAAAGGCATCATCACGGTCGATGACGACATCATGGCCGACGACCTGCAGCGGGTGTTCTGGGCGCTGTCCTGCCGCTACGACCCGGCGCGCGGCACCGACATCCAGAAGCGCGGCCGCTCGACGCCGCTCGACCCGGCGCTCGATCCCGATTCGAACAAGCTGACCACCTCGCGCATCATCATGGACGCCTGCATTCCCTATGAATGGAAGCAGAAGCCGGTCGAAGCGCGCATGGACGAGGAAATGCTGGCCAAGATCAAGGGCCGCTGGGCCGAATACGGAATTGACTGAGCAACATAGACCAAGGACAAGGCAAATGGAAAAAGCAAAAGGCATCAAGCTGGTGATCCTCGACGTCGATGGCGTCATGACCGACGGCCGCATCGTGATCGACGACAACGGTGTGGAATCGCGCAACTTCGACATCAAGGACGGCATGGGCGTCGTCGTCATGATGATGTCCGACGTCGAAGTGGCGATCATCACCTCGAAGAAGTCGGTCGCCGTGCGCCATCGGGCCGAAGAGCTGAAGATCAAGCGCTTCCACGAAGGCATCAAGAAGAAGACCGAACCCTACGAGGAAATGTTGAAGGAAATGAACATCACCGACGCCGAGGTGGCCTACGTCGGCGACGACCTGGTCGACCTGTCGATGATGAAACGCGTCGGCCTGCCGATCGCCGTCGGCGATGCCGTCGAGGACGTCAAGAAGCACGCCGCCTATGTCACCAAGGCACGCGGCGGTTACGGTGCGGTGCGCGAAGTGGCGGAAATGATCCTCAAGGCCCAGGACAAATGGGACAAGATCCTGTCGAAAATAAGTTGAGCCGAAGCCCTTAATCAAATCGGGAGTCAAACGTGTCGAAAATATCAGCACCGAAAAGCAATCGCGAGTTCGTCGAGGCCTGCCTCAAGTCGGGCGACGCCGTGCGCATCAAGCAGGAAGTCGATTGGGACCTCGAGGCCGGCGCCATCGTGCGCCGCGTCTGCGAACTGGGTCAGTCCGCGCCTTTCATGGAGAAGATCAAGGACTACCCGGGCTTCAGCTACTTCGGTGCCCCGCTGTCCACCTATCGCCGCATGGCGATTTCACTCGGCATGGACCCGGCATCGAGCCTGCCGGAAATCGGCAAGGAGTATCTCAAGCGCACCAACAGTGAGCCGATCGCTCCGGTGGTGATCGACCGCAAGGATGCGCCGTGCAAGGAAAACATCCTGCTTGGCGACGACGTGGACCTGTGCAAGCTGCCGGTGCCGCTGGTGCATGACGGCGACGGCGGCCGCTATGTCGGCACCTGGCATGCGGTGGTGACCAAGCATCCGGTGCGCGGCGACGTGAACTGGGGCATGTACCGGCAGATGATGTGGGACGGCCGCACCATGTCGGGGGCGGTTTTCCCCTTCTCCGACCTGGGCAAGACGCTAACGGAATACTACCTGCCGCGCGGCGAGGGCTGCCCTTTCGCCACCGCCATCGGCCTCTCGCCGCTGGCCGCGATGGCCGCCTGCGCGCCCTCGCCGATTCCCGAGCCGGAACTGGTCAGCATGCTGTCGGGCGAACCGGCGCGCCTGGTCAAGTGCGAGACCAACGACCTCGAAGTGCCGGCCGATGCCGAGATCATCCTCGAAGGCGTGATCCTGCCCGACTACAAGGTCGAGGAAGGGCCCTTCGGCGAATACACCGGCTACCGCACCAGCCCGCGCGATTTCCGCGTCACCTTCCGCGTCAATGCGATCACCTATCGCAACAACGCGACCATGACCATTTCCAACATGGGCACGCCGCAGGACGAGGGCCAGATGCTGCGCTCCTTCTCGCTCGGCCTCGAACTGGAAAAGCTGCTGCGCAGCCAGGGCATTCCGATCACTGGCGTGTATATGCATCCGCGCTCGACGCACCACATGATGATCGTCGGCGTCAAGCCGACCTATGCCGGCGTCGCCAGCCAGATCGCCCACCTCGCCTTCGGCAGCAAGCTCGGGCCGTGGTTCCACATGGTCATGGTGGTGGACGACAAGACCGACATCTACAACTGGGACGAGGTCTATCACGCCTTCTGCACGCGCTGCCACCCGGAGAACGGCATCCATATCTACAAGAACACCGTGGGCACCCCGCTCTATCCGTTTGCGACGCCGCATGAGCGCAAGTATTCGATCGGCTCCAAGGTACTGTTCGACTGCCTGTGGCCGGTCGATTGGGACCCGATCAACGACGTGCCAACCACCGTCTCCTTCAAGAACGTGTACTCGAAGGAAATCCAGGACCAGGTCACCAGCAACTGGACCGCCTACGGCTATCCGCCCGTCAAGTAAGGAGCACATGCGATGAATCAATGGGAAGTATTTGTCATGGACGTGGCGGAGCTGGCCGAGGGCACGGATCTCGAACTCACCATCCGCACCCTCAATCCCGGCGTGCAGAAGTACACCTACAGGCGCGTCAAGGCGCAGGTGTCCTCGTCGCTCGACAAGTTTGCCGACCAGCTCCAGGTGCGCCTCGGGCGCGGCCAGCTGAGCAAGGCGAAGTTCTCGATCAAGGTCATCGAGGAAATCCAGCGCTGTCCGGCGAAATACCTTTAATCAGGGAGAGCGAAAGCGGCGGTGGCGGCGTAGCGCCACCGCCGACTTTGCCGAGTCATGAGTTACCCCGACCTGCGCGCCTTTCTCGCCGACCTCGGCAGCGACCTGCTCAAGGTCGGCCAGTCTTTTGATCCGAAGCACGAAATGGCCGCGCTGCTGCGCGAAATGCCGGCCAGCGGCCCGGCCGTGCTGTTCGATAACGTCAGCGGCCATCCCGGCGCACGGGTGATAGGCAACCTGGTCGCCAGCCGGCGGCGCGTGGCGAAGGCGCTGGACACCAGCGAAGCGGAACTGGCCACGACCTATCTGCAACGCACGCGACAGGGCATCGCCCCGTGCCAGACCGACGACGCACCGGTCAAGGAAGTGCGCCACCTGGCGCCGTGCGACCTCGGCGCCCTGCTGCCGGTGCTGACCCATTACGCCGGCGACGGCGGCCCTTTCGTCACGACCGGCGTCGTGCTGTGCACCGACCCGATCACCGGCCGGCGCGGCATGGGCATCCATCGCATGATGGTCAAGGGCGGCACGCGCATGGGCATCCTGCTGGCCAATCCGCCCCTGTCGCAATTTCATGCTGCCGCCGAAGCCGCCGGCCGGCCACTGGACATCGCCGTGGCGCTCGGCGTCGAACCGGCGCTGCTGATCGCCGCGGTGGTCAAGACCGGGCCGCAGGGACCGGACAAGATGGGCATCGCTGGCGCCTTGCGGCAGGCAGCGGTGGAGATGGTCCGTGCCGAAACCGTCGCCGTCGACGTCCCGGCCCGCGCCGAGATCATCATCGAAGGCCACGTGCTGCCGGGGGTTCGCGAACCTGAAGGTCCCTTCGGCGAAAACACCGGTTATTACTTTACGAACAGCAGCCCGGTGGTCGAAGTCACCGCCGTTACCCACCGCCGCGACTTCATCTATCCCGCCCTGTGCCCCTGGACCGCCGACGTCGACAGCCTGCTGTCGCTCGCCGCCGGCACCGAGCTGCTGGGTCAGTTGCGGACCCAGATGAGCGGCATTGCGGATCTCGACCTGACCACCGGTACCTGCGGCTTCACCGCCGTCATTGCGCTCACCAAAGCCAGGCCCACCGACGTGCGGCGCCTGATCCATCTCGCGTTGAGCATGGACAAGCGTCTGAAGATGGTCACCGTGGTCGACGACGATGTCGATATCCGCGATCCGCGCGAAGTGTCCTGGGCGCTGGCGACGCGCTTTCAGCCCGACCGCGACACCGTGATCCTCTCCGGCATGGAAGGCTATGTCATCGATCCGTCGTGCGGCAGCAGCGGCACCGGTTCCCGCATGGGCATGAACGCCACACGTGGCAGCGGGCCCGAGTTCGATAAGATCACGATTCCGGCTGCCGCGGCAGCCAAGGCACGGGCCGTGCTGGCCGAAATTGCGCTCACGGCTTCGATAAGCCAGCCCGCATCATGAAATATCATAGCTTCGACCGGCATCAAGGCGGCAAATGGGCCCACCCCCTCCATCCTCCCCTCAAGGGGAGACTATTGTCTGGCTCGCTACGCTCGAAAATTACCAAACGCGTTGAAGCGCGTATTTCTCGTTAAGGATAGAAAAATGAAGCTGGTCGTCGGAATCTCGGGAGCAAGCGGTGCCATCTACGGGCTGCGCATCCTCGAAGTGCTAAAGCAGGCAGGCGTGGAAACCCACCTCGTGATGTCGGACTCGGCCAAGCGCACCATCGTCTACGAAACCGACTACAGCATCGATCAGGTCAAGGGCCTCGCCAGCTACGTGCACGACATCAACGACGTCGGCGCCTGCATTTCCTCGGGTTCGTTCAAGACTGCCGGCATGGTCATCGCGCCCTGCTCGATCAAGACGCTCTCGGCGCTGGCCAATTCCTTCAACACCAACCTGCTGATCCGTGCCGCCGACGTCTGTCTCAAGGAGCGCCGCAAGACGGTGCTGATGCTGCGCGAGACGCCCCTGCACCTTGGCCACCTGCGCCTGATGAGCCAGGTCACGGAAGCCGGCGCGGTGCTGGTGCCGCCGCTGCCGGCCTTCTACCACCGGCCGAAGACGCTGGAGGACATCATCGACCAGTCGGTCAACAAGGCGCTCGACCAGTTCGATCTCGGCGTCGAACTCAATCTCTTCAAACGCTGGACCGGCAACGAAGAGCGCGAGAAAGCCAAGTCCGGCCAATGACGCGATGCGCATGACCCTCGATGGCACCCTGTGCAGCGGCCTCGGCGAAGGCGCCGGCTTCACTTCACTGGATTGGGTCGAACACCAGTTTCACGGCAAGCTGGGCTTCTGGCCCCATCCCGGCACCCTCAATCTGCACCTCGCCGGCGGCGACTGGAACATGGCGCGCGATGCGATGCAGGCCGCGCCGGGCATTGCCATCGAACCTCCGCCGGGATTCTGCGCCGCGAAGTGCTTTTCGGTGCTGATCGCCGGAAGAATCGAAGGCGCGGCGATCCTGCCCGACATTCCCGACTACCCGGCGGACAAGCTGGAAATCGTCGCGCCGGTCGCCGTGCGCCGGGAACTGCAGCTGAGCGACGGCGACTGCGTCACCCTGCAAGTGCACATCGCATGAGCGCGGCTTTTTGCAGCCGGTGTGCGACACCCATGGCCCCGGTCATGCTCGGCGGCAAGGAGCGCAGCCAGTGCCCGGCCTGCGGCTTCGTCCTCTGGCGCAACCCTGCGCCGGTCGGCATGGCCCTGATCGAACACGAAAGCAAGCTGGTGCTGATCCGCCGCAGCGAAGCGCCTTTGGCCGATTACTGGGCACCGCCCGCAGGCTATGTCGAATGCGGCGAATCGGTCCCCGCAGCAGTTTGCCGCGAAGCGCGCGAGGAATGCGGACTGGAGATCGAGCTCGACGGCCTGATCGGCGTCTATTCGCAGGCCGATGTCGATGTCCTGATCGTCGCCTACCGCGCCCATTCCTGCGGTGGCGTCCTGCACGCCGGCGACGATGCCAGCGATGCGCGTCTGTTCGACGCCATGGAACTGCCGCGGCAACAGCCGCCTGCCAATGGCACCGTCACCGACCGCTGGTTTTACGGCGTCGTCACCGACACGATTGAACACTGGCGCAGGGCAGCCGCCCCGACCAGAACATGAGGAGAAGCGCACCATGATAGGCAACATCACCCCCACCCTGCCGGAAAGACTCGTTGGCTACCTGCGTCCCGGCGCGCCCGCCCTGCTGCTGACCAGCGGCGCCGACGGTTATTCCACGTCCGCCTACACCTGGGCGCTCGGCCTCGACGACAAGCGCCTGCGTTTCGCCGTCGATGTCGGCGGCTCCTCGATGACCAACCTGCAACGCACCGGCCAGGCCTCGATCCAGATCATCGGCCCCGGCGACGTCAGTTTCCTGATCAAGGGCAGGTCGCGCCTGGTCAAGGACCGCATCGACGCCGCTGCACCCTATTCGATCATGCTGTGGGAAATGGATGTGATGGGCGCCAAGGACCAGTCGTGGACCGGCGTCAGCACCACGGCGCTGATGTATGAATGGCCGGCCCAGCAGCGCGAAGCCATGCTGAAAATGGAGCAGACGGTGTACGCCGAAATGCGCGACTTCGTCGCCTGACAGCCTGCCCTTACTGCAACCTCTTCCGCCGCCAGCCGCATGACGCCAAAGACTCCCGCCGCCATGGTGGTCTATGCCATCGGCGACATCCACGGCCGCCTCGATCTGCTGGACCGCATTCACCGGCAGATCGTCGACGACGCCGCGCGGCGCACCGCAAGCCGTCGGCAGCTGGTCTATCTCGGCGATTACGTCAGCCGCGGTCCGGACTCGGCTGGCGTGGTCGACCGCGTTCGCGAATGGTTGCCCGCGGGATTCGAGCGCATCACGCTCAAGGGCAACCACGAAGACCTGCTGCTGCGCTTCCTCGATGGCGAGATCGATACCGGCCGGCACTGGCTCGACTATGGCGGGCTCGACGCCATGGCCGCCTATGGCGTTGCCATTGCCGATCGGGAGGCCCGTGACGATGCCAGCGTGATCGCCTTGCACAGGGACCTTGCCGGACGAATCCCGGCATCCCATCTGGAATTCTTCCGTACATTGCAGATCAGCCACAGCACCGGCGACTATTTTTTCGTCCATGGCGGCGTAAAGCCGGGCGTTCCGTTGTCGGAGCAGAGCGCTCGCGACTGCCTGTGGATCCGCAAGACTTTTCTGAATTCCGATGCCGACCATGGCGCCTTGGTGGTGCACGGGCACAGCATCAGCGACCAACCCGAGATCTGCCGCAACCGCATCGGCATCGATACCGGCGCCTATCGCAGCGGTGTCCTCACCTGCCTGGTGCTCGATGGCGACAGGCGCAGCTTCCTGCAAACCGCAAGCCCCTGATTGACCGAAAACAGGAGTCGGCGCTGGCGCCACGGCGACCTTCATCAGCGTTTTATGATGGATAGCGAATTGTTTGACTTCCATCTTTATTGTGTTTATTCTGTGTCAGCAGTAGGGTTATTTAGCTCTAATTAAATCAAGCTTCAACCACCCGCACGCGATCGAAATCGCGGCGAACCGCAAGGAGGAGCAGGCTCGTGACAATCAACAGTGTCTCGCTGGTGATCGCCGGTAGCGGCGGCGCCGGAGTGGTTACCGCCGGATCCCTGCTGCTCGACGCCGCGGCCAAGGCCGGCTGGTACGCCCTGATGAGCCGCTCCTCGGGCCCGCAGATCCGCGGTGGCGAAGCCGCCGCCATGCTGCGCTTCGCCACCGAACCGATCATGTCCCACGACGACAGCTTCCACCTGCTGATGGCCATCGACTGGGACAACATCACACGCTTCTCGGCCGAAATTCCGCTCGTCGGCGACAGCCTGATCGTCGGCGATCCGGCCCATGGCGAGGCCCCTGCGGGCCTGCTGAAGAACAGCCCGCGCCAGGCCGCGCTGGCCATGTCCGACATCGCCGGCAAGATCGAGAACGGCCGCCCCAACATGGTCGCCCTGGGCGCCATCGCCGCCCTGATCGGCCTGCCTGCCGGTGCCATGCAGGCCGTGGTCGAAGACAACCTCAAGCGCAAGGGCCAGGCGGCGATCGACGCCAGCATGGCCGCCTTCCACGCCGGTTTCGCCGCTGCGGCCGACTTGCCCGCCGTCCCCAAGCTGCCGGCGGTGGCCGCTGCCAGCGGACCGCGCTGGAGCATCACCGGCAATGAAGCCACCGGCCTCGGCGTGATTCGCGGCGGCGTGCGCTTCGTCGCCGCCTACCCGATCACGCCGGCTACCGAAGTGCTGGAATGGCTGGCGCCCTCGCTGGCCAAGGTCGGCGGCATGCTGGTACAGGCCGAGGACGAACTGGCCTCGATCAACCAGATCATCGGCGCCTCCTACGGCGGCGTGCCGGCGATGACTGCCACCTCCGGCCCGGGACTGTCGCTGATGATCGAATCGCTGGGCCTCGCGGTCGCCGCCGAAGTGCCGCTGGTGGTGGTCGACGTGATGCGCGTCGGCCCCTCGACCGGCATTGCCACCAAGTCCGAGCAGAGCGACCTCAACATTGCGGTGTACGGCCTGCACGGCGACGCGCCGCACATCGTGGTCGCCGCCAACTCGGTGTCCGACTGCCTGTTCACCACGCAGTGGGCCGTGCATCTGGCCGAGGCCATGCAGGTGCCGGCCCTGGTCCTCACCGACCAGGCGATGGGCCAGGCCCGCGCCATCGTACCCAAGCCGGCCGAACTGGCCTTCATCGGCCAGCGACTGACCGCCACGGCCGCGATCGAGGGCGAGCGCTACAAACGCTATGCGATGACCGGCTCCGGCGTTTCGCCGATGGCGATCCCGGGCGCGCCGGGCCTGACCCACACCGCCGACGGGCTGGAACACAACGAGTTCGGCACGCCGTCCTCGCAGGCTTCGGACCACCAGGCGCAGATGGACAAGCGCAGCCGCAAGCTGACCCAGTACAACTACGGCGACCACTGGGCCGACATCGAGGATGCGGAAGTCGGCGCCGGCGACACGGCGATCATCACCTGGGGTTCCTCGACGGGGCCGGCGCGCGAAGCCCTGCAGCGCTTCTCGGCCGCCGGCGGCAAGGCGCGCCTGATTTCGCTGCGCCTGATCGCCCCGGTGCAGCCGGAGAAGATGGCCGAAGCGCTGCGCGGCATCAAGCGTGCGGTGGTCGTCGAGCAGACGCACAGCGGGCAGTTCTACCGCATGTTGCGCGCCTTCTACGACCTGCCGGCAAAGACGATTTCGCTGCACCACGGCGGCCCGCTAGCCTTCGGTCCCGGCCAGATCCTGGAACGATTGAATCAACTCAATGCAGGGAGCGCGTAATGGAAAGCTGTGCGCAGAAGAAAAAATACGCTGCCAAGGACTACAAGTCCGACCTCAAGCCAATCTGGTGTCCGGGCTGTGGCGACTACACCGTCCTTAACGCCATCACCCGCGCCCTGGCCGAACTCGCGCTGCCGCCCGAGGAAGTCGCCGTCGTCTCCGGCATCGGCTGCTCCTCGCGGATTCCAGCCTACACCAGCGTCTATGGCTTCCACGGCGTGCACGGCCGCGCCCTGCCGGTGGCCACCGGCTTGAAGCTGGCCCGCCCCGACCTGACGGTGCTGGTCACCGGCGGCGACGGCGACGGCTTCTCGATCGGTGGCAACCATTTCCTGCACGCCTGCCGGCGCAACGTGGACATCACCTACATCGTCATGGACAACCAGGTGTACGGCATGACCAAGGGCCAGGCCTCGCCGACCACGGCGCCGGACTGGGAAGGCAGCAAGCTGACGCCGGAAGGCACCGGCATCAATCCCTTCCAGCCGCTGGTGGTCGGCCTCGCTTCCGGCGCCAATTTCATCGCCCGGGTATCGTCGAGCGACCCGATCAACATGGCCAGGATCATCGTCGAGGCCATCCAGCACCCGGGCTTCTCGCTGGTGCAGGTGTTGAGCCCCTGCGTCACCTTCCGCCCGGAACAGGCCGAGTGGCGCGACGTCGTGCGCACCGCCGTGGTGGACTACACCGATGACGCCGCGCGCGCGGCGCGGCGCCTGATGACCGACGACGGTTTCAACGTCGGCAAGGTCCTGTTCAAGGGCAGCCGGCCGCCCTTCCGCCCGGAATTCGAACACTCGAACGGCTCGGTGGCCGAGCTGGAGGCAAGGTTTGCGCTATGAGCAATGATCCGAAGAACATCGAGGCGATCAACACCCTGCCCGAACTGCTGGCCCATGCCCTGGCCATGGAGACCGAGGCCGCTGAGCGCTACGGCGAACTGGCCGACCAGATGGACACCCACCGCAAACCGGCGGTTGCGGCCATCTTCCGCCGCCTGGAACAGGCCGAGAAGGCCCACCTCGGCGACCTGACCGAGATGTGCAGCAAGTTCGAACTGCCGCATATCGCGCCGTGGGACTTCAAGTGGCGTCACAGCGAAAGTCCGGAAGTCATCGACTTCACCAAGGTGCACTACCGGCTGTCGGTGCGGGAAGCCATCCTGCTCGCCTTCGAGCACGAGCGCAAGGCGGCGGAATTCTATGCCGGCATCGCGCAGACCACGACCGACGGCGAAGTGCAAAAGCTGGCACGCCAGTTTGCCGAGGAAGAACAGCAGCATATCGGCTGGCTGGAAGCCTGGCTGGCCGAATGCGGACCCGGCGACGCGCTGGCGATCGAGGATCCCGATCCGCCGCTGTGCCAGGAATGACCGGACACCTTCAACTTTTACCGCAATCGAGGAGAACACCACCATGGCGCTTTTGATCAACGACCTCTGCATCGCCTGCGACGTCTGCCTGGCCGCCTGCCCGAACAAGGCGATCACGGCCGGCGAGGACATCTTCACCATCGACCCGGATCTCTGTACGGAATGCGTCGGCCACCACGCGGTCAGCCAGTGCGTCAAGGTCTGCCCGGTGCGCGCCTGCGTTCCCGACCCCGATCACCAGGAAAGCAAGGACGAATTGCAGGCGAAGTACGAGCGCCTCAAGGCGCTGAAAGCCGCCTGAACTCAGCACCCGCATAACAAGGTCGCCCCGAGGCGACAAACCGGAGGAGCAGCAAATGGGCATCAGGGAAAAGCTGGAGCGACTGGTCGCGCGCATGCACGACACGCCGCAATACAACTCGCAGGGCGCCGTGCTTTTCGTCGACCTGGAGCAGAAGAAAACGCTGAAGAAATACCTGCCGCTGGAAGTGCTGAAGAACTTCCTCGGCGGACGCGGCGCCAACATGTGGCTGCTCTACAACCTGGTCGAAGAGGAGCGCGATGCGCTCGATCCCGAGATTCCGCTGATCTTCGGCTCCGGCGTGCTGACCAGCAGCATGCCCTCGGCCACGCGCGGCAACATCACCAGCAAGTCGCCCGACAGCTATGCGATCCTCGACGCCAACGCCGGCGACTACTTTCCCTCCTTCCTGCGCTGCCACGGCTATGACCACGTCGTGCTCTACGGCCGCGCCGCCGAGTGGACGTTGCTGAAGATCGCCTACGAGGCTGTCGAGTTCGTCGACGCCGCGCCCTACGTCGGCCTCGACAACCTCGACATGGCCGCGGCGGTCGAGCGCGACTTCGACTGCGTCGAACGCGAAGACATGGCGCTGGCGCGCATCACCACCTCGGGCGAAAACCAGGTCCTGTGCAGCGGCATCATGGGCGGCATCAAGGCGATCTGGGCGCGCGGCGGCGGCGGCGCCAAGATGGGTTCGCTGAAACTCAAGGGCATCATGATCCACGGCGCACCAAAGGACCTGCAGCCGGTGCAGCCGATGGCCAAATACAACAAGGTGATCGGCAAGAAGATCATCGGCACCAGCGTGATCAAGAACGCGCTGAAAATGGTCGGCACGCCCTTCCTTTACAAGCCCAGCCGCGTGCTCTGCGCGCTCGGCACCAAGAACAACCAGCAGACCAGCTGGAAGCCGACGCTGGATGCCGACAACTTCGATCCCTATCGTCCCGGCATGGACGGCTGCTACCTCTGCCCCGTGCATTGCCGCAACCAGAACGACATGACCCCCGGCGCCGAGAGCGGCTGGGGCGCCGCGGCGCTCAAGGGCCTCAGCGGCAACGCCAGTTACGACAAGGCACAGGCCGAGGTCGAACACGGCAAGCAGCGCACCTACAACGGCATCCACAACGACGGCAAATTCGACCAGTACGACAAGGGCGACGGCCCCGAGTACGTAACGGTCGGCAAGTTCGGCCCGATGATCGGCATCGCCGAACCGGAGCAGGTGCTGCGCCTGAACAACATCCTCAACGATCTCGGGCTGGACTCGGCCTCCACCGGCAGCGCCATCGCCTGGGCCATGGAGCTCTACCAGCGCGGCATCATCACGCAGAAGGAAACCGGCGGCCTCGATCTGACCTGGGGCAATTACGAACTGATCGAAAAACTGCTGTTCATGACCGCAAAGCGCGAAGGCTTCGGCGACACCATCGCCGACTCGGCACGCGCCGTGGAACGCGGCAAGTATCCGAAGGAGGCACTCGACTACCGCATGGCGGTCAAGGGCCTGTTCCAGTCCGACCCCCACGATTCGCGCATCCTCAAGGCCTTTGCGCTGGGCCTCTCGGTCGCCACGCGCGGCATGGATCACCTGCGGAACCGCGTCACACTGGAAATCAACGCCCGCATCAACGACGATCCGGCGTTCAAGACCGCCTTGTACAAGGGCACGGTGTCGGCGCAGCCGAACAGCTACGAAGGCAAGGAATACGCCGTCAGGAAGTGCGAGAACAACTACGCGGTCGGCGATTCCGTCGGCATGTGCCGCTTCAACACCAAATTGTTCAACTCGCCGACCCTGCCCGACCTCAACGACTTCGCCACCCAGCTCACCTCGCTGACCGGACAGACGTTTGTCGAGGAGGAACTCGACGAGATCGGTCGCAATGTCACCGGCATCGAGCGCATGCTGAATTTCCGTTTTGGCCTGCGCGCCAGGGACGATACCCTGCCCCGCCGCTGGTTCGAGGAAGCCCTGACCGAAGGTCCGTTTGCCGGCGAAAAGATCGAACGCAAGGAATTCGACGGCATGAAGGCACGTTTCTACACGCTGACCGGCCTCAATGCCGAAGGCGCGCCGGCCATCGAATGGCACGAAAAGCTCTCGCGCCTGACCACCGGTTTTGCCGTCCGCGTCGAATTGCCCCGGCCTCTGCCTGGCGCGCCGGAAAAGTCGGTCATCATCGACGAACCGGTGGCCGACGTCAGCGCCCTGCGCCGCGCCATCCAGCACAAGCTGCCCGAAGCGGCCGCGGATCTTGCCGACAAGTCGTGGAACGTGGCGGTCAATGGCGAGATGGTGCTCTCGGGCGAAGCGTCGACGCGCATCGCCAGCGGCGATCGCGTGACCCTGGTTCCCATCATTGCCGGCGGTTAAGCGGCCATTCCTGCTCCGATCGTGAATGCCTTACCCAATTTGAGGTGAAATGCACATGACCTACTTCGACGAAGCGACCGAAACCCTGCCGCGCGAGCAACTGGCGGCGCTGCAACTGGGCAAGCTGCAGGCAATGATGACCGAACTGTGGGGCCGCAACGGCTTCTATACCGCCAAGTGGAAGGCGGCAGGCGTTCAGCCTTCCGACATCAAATCGCTAGCCGACCTCGGCAAACTGCCCTTCACCAAGAAAGGCGAACTGATGGATGACCAGGCCGCCAACGCTCCCTTCGGCAGCAACCTGACCTATCCCGTGGAAGCCTACGTGCGCATGCACCAGACCTCGGGCACCACCGGCGTGCCGCTCAAGGTGATGGATACCCACGAGTCCTGGGACTGGTGGGGCCGCTGCTGGGGCCACGTGCTGGCCGGCGCCGGCGTCACGGCCTCCGACCGCCTGTTCATGGCCTTCGCCTTCGGCCCCTTCATCGGCTTCTGGGCGGCAGTCGAAGGCGCACGCAAGATCGGTGCGGTCATGATTCCGGGCGGCGGACGCGACTCGCAACAGCGCCTCGAACTGATGCGCGAAACCGGCACAACGGTGCTGTGCTGCACGCCGACCTATGCCCTGCGCCTGGCCGAGGTGGCCCACGAAATCGGCTTCGACATCGGCAGCATTCCGATGAAGGCGACGGTACACGCCGGGGAGCCTGGCGCCAACATACCGTCCACGAAGAACCGCATAGAAACTTCATGGACCGCCAAGTGTTTCGACCATGCCGGCGCTTCGGAAGTCGGCGCCCATTCCTTTGAATGCCACGTCCAGCCCGGCGGCACGCATTTGATCGAGAGCGAATACATCGCCGAAGTCATCAACCCACAGACCGGCGAGGCAGTCGCCCCGGGCGAGCGCGGCGAACTGGTGATCACCAACCTCGGGCGCTGGGGCTTCCCGGTGATCCGCTACCGCACCGGCGACCTCGTGCGCGTCAACCTCGACCGCTGCGACTGCGGACGCACCTCGCTGCGCTTCGAGGGCGGCATCCTCGGCCGCGCCGACGACATGGTCACGGTACGCGGCGTCAATGTCTTCCCGGCCGGCGTCGAGAACATCATCCGCAAGTTCACCGAGGTGGATGAATTCCGCATCACGGTGAACAAGGTCAAGCAGATGGACGAAATGGATATCGAGGTCGAACTCTGCGAGGGCGCCGATCCCGAAGTGGTGCATGAGATCGCCGTCAAGCTGGATTCCATGCTGGCCTTCCGCCCGCGCGTGCATCACGTCGCGCGCAATGCCCTGCCGCGCTTCGAGATGAAAGCCAAGCGCTTTCATGTGATGCTCGATTAAACAGCCGCCGGTTGTGGAACGGACTTCGGTCCGGCTGCACGGGTAGCGGCGAGAAGACGCGATCGACCAGGTGCGCCGTAATTTCGGCCCTGTGCCGCGTGTTGCAGGAGGGGCACACGCCATGTTATTTGCAGGAGCATTCGACCAGGAAATCGTGCTGGCACGCGTCGCAGTAAGCTCGGGCGAAATAGTGATCGAGGATGCCGCACTCGATATCGGTGGTGGCCGACATCTACTTGAAACGGTTGTTCCATTAGGCCAGGCCCTTGATGCCCTTGGGCTCAAGCTTGGCCAGCAGAGCCCGGCCGATTGACGTCTGGGTCATCGCAGTCGCGGAAAACATGGTGGCGGCGCGGCCGATGAACAGGGTACGCAGTTTCTTCCATATCTCCTTGTTATGATGGATGCGCTAGCAAGCCCACGACTTCCGGCGCATCTCCGTATCGCCGGTCATTGCGCTATGCTTGCACCATTGGAAATCTCAATTCTCGAGGGAAGCGGCATGCCTAAGCTGGTTGTTAACTCGAATGGTCAGGTGCTCGGGGAATTTCCGGTCAACAAGGACCGAATGGTCATTGGCAGCAAGGCTTCCAGTGAGATTCACCTCGACAATGTCAATGCCGACAACGAGCATGCGGTAATCACCCGCTGTGGCGATCTCTACGTCATCGAGGACCTTGGCAGCGCAAATGGCACCTTCGTGCACGACAGGAAGATCACCAGGCTGCTGTTGAGCGACGAAGACCTGATTTCGGTCGGTAGCTGTCAGCTTCGCTTCGTCGAGGAAGATGCCAAGCGTGGCGATGCCGGCTCTGTGCCGAACAAGGCCAAGGCCAAGGCGCCGGCGCCGGACGCCGGTAAGCCGGCACAGGCGACCCAGGCCAAGCAATCTGCGGCACCGGCTGCCGCCAAGGGCCCCGTGGCGCCGGGCGAATGCCCGCACTGCGGCTACAAGCGGCTGCCCAAGGACGCCAAGATGCCGGAAGACAGATGCCCTTCCTGCGGACTTGGCTATGCGACCGCTCCGGGCGTCTTGATGAGCGCCGAGTCGAAAACGGGTGATCATCTGGAGGTCTATGACAAGGAGGTCGTGATCAAGCGCAAGATGGGCATCAAGGTGTTGTTGCAGAGTCTCAAGGGCGACCTGCTGGAAGGCATCAAGGGCGACAAAAACATCCCCATCGATGCGATTGCCTCGATCCAGTTCAAGCCGGCCAGCACCCTGTTGGCCGGCCACATCACCTTTGTGCTGCCGGAATCGAACATCGGCTTCATGCTGGCGGGCCTCGATGACTGCACGGTCGAGTTCGTCAAGCGCGAGGAACCGAAGTTTCTGGAGATCAAGGCCTTTCTCGACGCAAAGATCGGCCGCTAGCCGTAAACCGGAGGCGGGGTCAGTACACGGTGGCCAGTTCGCTGGTCGCCTGCGCCAGCCGGTCGACCAGGATATTCATGAACGAGCGATTGAACCGGAGCTGGCAGTTTTCCGATGCCTTGTGCAAGGAGTCGGCCTTGATCTTGAACAGGGTGACGGGCGTGTCGGCGACGATGGTGGCGGTGCGCGTCAGCGCACCTTGCCGGATGTAGCACATCTCGCCAAAACAGTGCCCCTTGCCCAGCGTACTCAGCTTCTTGTTGCCCTTGACCACGCCCACGCTGCCATCGGCGATGACAAAGAAGAAGTTGCCCTTGGTCCCCTCGTCGACCAGGAAGGTGCCGGATGGCACGCGCCCCCAGATGCTGATGCGCAGCACTTCCCAGAGCTCGATTTCGCTGAAGTCCTGAAAGAACGGCAGCGCCTTCAGCATGTTGAAGCGCTGGGTCTCGGAATCGGCTGCCTGTGGCAGATCCAGCTCGGCGATGGTCGACAGGTCCTCGGTGAACTCACGCCAATTGGCATGCCGCTCCGGCGTGTTGCGGCGCAATGCCTTGGTGACGATGTCGGCCAGCCGCGCCGACAGCGCAGGGCGGTGGATGCGGATGCTGGGCGCGTCCTCGTTCAATATCTTTTGGGTCAGCCCGTAGTTGGTGTCGGCTTCGAAGGGCAGGCGGCCGGTGAGCAGCTTGTACATCACCACGCCCAGGGAATAGATGTCGGTCTGGTAACTGAGGTTGTCGTTGCGGACCTGCTCCGGCGACATATACGAAGGGGAGCCAACCCCGGTCAGCTGCGTCTCGTCGTTCTTCGCCAGGATCGCGGCCCCGAAGTCGGCGATCTTCACTGCGCCATCCTCGCAAAGCATGATGTTCGCGGGCTTGATGTCGCGATGGATGATGCCGTTGCGGCTGGCAAAATCGAGCGCCAGGGCGCACTTGAAGACGATCTCGATCACCTTGTCCACGGGCAGCAAGTGCTCGACATGGCAGTATTTTTCCAGCGTTTCGCCTTGCACGTATTCCATGACGATATAGCCTTCGTCGCGGCCCAGCAGCGCGTCGTAAATGCCTACGATGTGCGGGTGGTTGAGGCGCCCCGCCAGGGCAGCCTCATTGGCGATCAACTTCCGGTAGGTATTGCCGTATTCGGGGTCGGACAGGATTTCCGGTTTGAAGACCTTGATCGCCACCTCGCGATCGTTGAATGTGTCGTGGGCGAGGTAAACAATGCTCGTCGCTCCCCTGCCGAGCTCTCGGGCGATTTCATACTTTTCTATACCGACTTCAGGAACTTGCTCCATTTACCGTGGGCTCCGCGTGAAGGACAGGAAATCCAACCGGCTTGTCAATTAAAAGTGTGCCTGACGCCGAGTGTAGCCGTCAATCGCCGTATTTGGTTCGGTCGCGTCACGATTTGCAGAAAAGCTTTCCCGGCCAGCACCCTGAACACGGGCTGATGCCTGGAGAGTGGCGGTGAAGTGAAAGCGGCGGATGCGCCGGACTGACGGCAATGTAAAGGGAGACGGGAGATCAAAACGCCCGAGTCCGGCACGAAGGCATGGGGATGCCCGCTGTCCTGCCTCGAGCCGACGCTCAGGGGCAGGGAATTTATGCATAGGCAGTGTCGGCAGATGGCCGCACCATCCTCGCCGCTTGGCGGAGTGGGTACGACGGCTAAAAGTCGGCGCTGGCGATACGCCGCACAATGCCTCCCGGCGGCATTGACGACCCATTCGAAGCAAAGCTGCGCCGTTTTGATGGAATTCCCACTATTTGACTCTGGGTATTTGGCGCAGCCATAATCCGCCTGCGGGCGATTTCGCTCGCCGACATTCACAAACCGACAAGACCACGCCATGCCAGCAAGCTCCGATCACAGTAAAAAATCCACCATCGACTACGGCTTGCTGCCTGGCCTCGTCGGCTACCAGTTGCGCATGGCCCAGATCGCCCTGTTCCGGGATTTTGCCCAGGGCCCAGGCGAAGAAGATGTCACGCCCGGCCTGTTCGGCGTGCTGGTCATCATCGAAGCCAACCCCGACCTCAAGCAAAGCGAACTGGCCCGCGCCACGCATCTGGACCGTTCGACGGTGGTCACCGTCATCGACAATCTCGAGCGGCGCGGCCTGGTGGAACGCCGCGTCGCCCTGCACGACCGCCGTTCCAATGCCATCAGGCTTACCGATGCCGGCACTGCCCTGTTGCGCAAACTGAAACGCCAGGTCAGCCAGCACGAAAAACGCCTGCTGCAGAATTTCAGCGCTGCGGAACGCGAGACCTTCCTCGCCCTGCTCAAAAAAGTCTTTCCGGAACACCGCTGAAGCGTCCGGTCGCGCCTCTTGGCGCCTCACCGGCACGGCCATCCTTTCGCCGAATTAGATGGACTTCCAACAATTGACGTAGTAAACTGTTTTCATTATTGAAGCCTTGCCACGGAGAACGGACGATGGGCATCAGGACCAGAATCGAGCAGTTGTGCGCACGCATGCACGATGCGCCGCAGTACCCGACCCAGGGCGCGGTGCTGTTCGTCGATCTCGAACGCCGCGAAACGCGCAGCAAGTACCTTCCCGCCGAAATCATGCGCACCTTCCTCGGCGGCCGCGGCGCCAACATGGTGCTGCTCTACAACCTGCTCGACGAGAACAGGGACGCGCTCGATCCTGAGGTTCCCCTGATCTTCGGCGCCGGCACGCTGACCGGCAGCATGCCCTCGGCCACACGCGGCAACTTCACCAGCCGCTCGCCCGACAGCTACGCCTTCCTCGATGCCAGCGCCGGCGACTATTTCCCCGCCTTCACCAAGCGCCTCGGTTACGACCATATCGTGCTCTACGGCCTGGCGGCGCAATGGACCCTGCTGAAAATCTCGCACGACGCGATCGAATTCCTCGACGCGACGCCCTATGTCGGTCTCGACAACCTGGATACGGCTGCCGCCATCGAGCGCGACTTCCACTGCACCGAACGCAAGGACATGGCACTGGCGCGCATCACCAGCGCCGGAGAGAATCTGGTGCTGTGCAGCGGCATCATGGGCGGCATCAAGTCGATCTGGGCACGCGGCGGCGGCGGCGCCAAGATGGGCGCGCTGCGCCTCAAGGCCATCATGATCCACGGCAAGCCTGCCGAGGCGCCGATGGTCAAGGAACTCAAGGCCCACAACAAGATCATCGGCAGGAAGATCACCTCGACCTCGGTGATCAAGAACGCGCTGAAGCAGGTCGGCACGCCCTTCCTCTACAAGCCCTCGCGCGTACTCGGCGCGCTGGGCACCATGAACAACCAGACCACCGCCTGGCACGAATCGCTCGATGCCGACAACTTCGATCCCTATCGTCCGGCCATGGACGGCTGCTTCAAGTGCCCGGTGCAGTGCCGCAACCAGAACGACATGACGCCGGAGGGTAAGGGCGGCTGGGGTTCGGCCGCTCTGATGGGGCTCAAGGGCAACGCCAGCTACGACAAGGCCCAGGCCGACATCGACCATCACAAGCGGCGCACTTATAACGGCATCAAGGGCGACGGGAAGTTCGACAAATACGACAAGGGCGACGGCCCCGAGTATGTGACCCTCGGCAAGTTCGGACCCATGATCGGCCTGCGCGAGCCCGAACAGGTGCTGCGCCTCAACAACATCCTCAACGACCTCGGCCTCGACTCGGCTTCGACCGGCAGCGCGATTGCCTGGGCCATGGAACTGTGGCAGCGCGGCATCATCGACGCCAGCCACACCGGCGGCCTCGACCTCGCCTGGGGCAATTACGAGACCATCGAAAAGCTGCTGTTCATGACCGCCAAGCGCGAAGGCTTCGGCGACACCATCGCCGACTCGGCGCGCGCCGTCGACAAGGGCAAGTACCCGCCGGCCGCCCTCGACTACCGCATGGCGGTCAAGGGCCTGTTCCAGTCCGACCCGCACGATGCGCGCATCCTCAAGGCCTTCGCCCTCGGCCTCGCGGTGGCCACGCGCGGCATGGATCACCTGCGCAACCGCGTCACGCTGGAAATCAATGCCCGCGTCAACGACGATGCACCCTTCAAGGCCCAGCTCTACGGCGGCACCGTGGCGCCGCAGCCGAACAGCTACGAAGGCAAGGAAATCGCCGTGCGCCGCTGCGAAAACACCTTCGCCGTCGGCGACTCGGTCGGCATGTGCCGCTTCAACACCAAGCTGTTCAACTCGCCGACCCTGCCCGACTGCGGCGATTTCGCCACCCAGCTCAGTACCATGACCGGACTGCCGGTGAGCGCCGACGAACTCGACGAGGTCGGGCGCAACATCACCGGCCTCGAACACATGCTGAATTTCCGCCTCGGCCTGCGCGGCAAGGATGACACCCTGCCCGACCGCTGGTTCGACGAAGCCATCGACAGCGGCCCCTTCAAGGGCGAGAAGATCGACCGCCGCGAGTTCGATGCAATGAAGGCACGCTTCTACGAACTGACCGGCCTCAACAGCGAAGGCGTGCCGCACGCCGACTGGCACCAGAAACTGGCGCTGGCCGCCACCGGCTTCGCGCTACGCGTCGAACTGCCCACGCCGCTGCCCGGCGCGCCCGACAAGTCCATCGTCATCGACGAGGCGGTGGCCAACGTCAGCGAGCTGCGCAGCGCGTTGCGCCGCCACCTGCCCGGAGCGCACGCGGCGCTCGACGATCCGACCTGGAACGTCACGGTCAATGACGAAATGGTCCTCTCCGGCGAACGCAGCCGGGCGCTGCGCAGCGGCGACCAGGTGCGCCTGGTGCCCATCATTGCCGGCGGTTGAAGCCTGAGGTTCCGCGACGTATCGGCGCCGGTCAGTCTGCGCCGCATTCATTTGGGCTACTATGCCGGTACTGCTGACGAAAGAATGCAGCCCGATGACTCATACACAGGAGGTGGCCATGGCAAAGAAATCGAAGAACGATAATCCCGTCTACAAGATCGTGGAGGTCGTAGGTTCCAGCCCGACGTCCTGGGAAGACGCCGCCCGCTCGGCCGTCGAAGCGGCGGCCAAGACCCTGCGCGACCTGCGCGTTGCCGAAGTGACCAAGCTCGACATGAAGATCGAAGATGGCAAGGTTGCCGCTTACCGGGCGCGTGTTTCCATGTCCTTCAAGTACGAAGACTGAAAGCGAGGCTTCAGTGAAGGCCAACGCCGGCTGTATCGGCGTTAAGCCTGGCGGCCGTAAAAAGACTCAGGCTTTCGATCATGGCAACGGGGACTCAGGTCCCCGTTTCTTTTTCCGATCCCTGCCATTCGCCCGGGCCGCTGCCGCCGGCAGCGTCGCTCAGAGCTTGCGCACCACGTGCATCGTCTGCCAATCGTCGGCAGAGCGTTCCAGGCCGAATCCGAGTTGCCGGGCCAGCTTCAGCATCTTGTGGTTGGCGGCCAGCACGAAGCCTTCCATCTCGGTCAAACCCTTTTTCCGGGCATCGGCCATCAGGAGGGCCATCAGGCTGCCGGCCAGTCCGGAACCCTGCCAGGCATCGGCGACCGCGATCGCGAATTCGCAGCGGCTGGTTCCGGGCGCCGCAATGTAGCGGGCCACGCCGACTTCGATTTCACTGCCTGCCGCAGTTTCGGTCGCCACCAGCGCCATGTGGTGCTCGTAATCGACATTGGTCAGGTATTTGAGCTTGGCCGGTGAAAGCTCGTTCATGCTGACCATGAAGCGTTCGTAGCGCGATTCGGCCGACAGGTGCCGCACGAAGTCTGCCTCGATGCCGGCATCGTCGGGACGAATCGGACGTATGGCGACCTGCCTGCCGTCGAACAGCGTTACCTTGCTGACCAGGCCGGGAAGACAGGCCGCCACCTCGCTGTCCGGCCGGCCGCCGGGCGCTGCCAGTAGTCGGCCGACGCAGGCCACCAGTCCGTCCAGAGTGGAAACTTCGCCGTAGTCGCCGGCCGTGATGTCGACCTGGAGCTTTTTGTGCAGACCGGCGACCACGTTCATCCAGTCCATCGAATCGAGGTCAACCTGGTGCCGCAAGGGCCGGTCGGACTTCAGGTCACGGACTTCCAGTTCCGGTGCAATCGACTTCAGCGTGTCGAGCACGGCGTTCCTGATTTGCGTTTCATCCATTCCTGCTGCCCTTTGCCCCCGGCGGAGATCTGCTCGTTCAGGCGGGATGCCTGAACACCAGGGACATTCTGCCACCAGCGGCATCCAGTTCCTCGACCACGCAGTCCAGATGCATTTCCGCCGCCAGAAGCAGCAGACCGGCAGCGACGGCACCGAACTGGAATGCCTCGCCACCCGGCCGCAGCGTACATACCACGCCGAGTTCTGCATCCTGCCCGCCACGAGAGGCAGGGCGTACCTGCAGCGACAGGTTTCCCGACCAGTCGAAAGGCAGGCGACGCTCGAGTTCGGCACGAAGCTTGTCGAAGCACGCAGCCAGTGAAACGGGGCTGGGCCCGGCCGCAGCGGCCGCCGTTTGTCGCGCCGAGGACTGCATGCCGCGGGCGCGGCTCAGTACGGCCTCGGCCAGTGCCGCGATGCCCTCGCCCGAGAGCGCGCTGACCGGATGAATCGGCGGTGTTTTGCGCCACATGTGCGCAGCGGTCTGCAACGACCGGCTGGCCTGGGCGGCACCGGCCGTATCGCTTTTGGTCACTACCAGCAGATCCGCCAGTTCTAGGATGCCGGCCTTGATCGCCTGCAACTCGTCGCCCAGCCCGGGCGGGAAGACCACCAGCAGGGAATCGGCCAGCCGCGCCACATCGATCTCGGACTGGCCGGTGCCGACGGTCTCCACCAGCACCAGATCGAATCCGGCCGCGTCCATCAATTGCACCATCTGGCGCGCTGCTCCGGTCAGTCCGCCGAGGCTGCCGCGCGTGGCGGTGGAGCGGATGAAGGAGCGATCGTCATCCGCGGTCTCGCCGATGCGAAAGCGGTCGCCGAGCAGCGCCCCGCCACTGACCGGACTCGACGGATCCACCGCCAGCACGGCAACACGCTGCCCCGACTCGAGGAAATGCCGCGCCATGACGCCGACCAGGGTGGACTTGCCGGCGCCCGGCGGGCCGGTGATGCCGATTACATGGGCCCGGCCCAGACGGTGCGCGAGGCGTGCCAGCAGCGCGGCGGCGGCGGCGGAATCGCGCTCGGCAAGCGACAGCGCCCGCGCCAGGGCCGGGCGTTCCGCGGCCGCGATGCCCCGCGCCAGATCATCAAGCGAAACTCCCATCTTTTGCCACCCGTCCTGTTGACAGCTTCGATGTACTGCGTATACAGTATCCAGTATTCCATGACGCGAGTGCAATAGTGCATTTCATTCTGCCATGAACATGTCCATCAAGCCCCTTGAACGGCCCGCCGGTCTGGCCGATCGCGTCTATCACCAGTTGCGCGACAACATCGGCAGCCATCAGATCCGGCCGGGCGAGCGCCTGCAGGAAGTCAGCCTGGCCGCGCAACTGGGCGTCTCCCGCACCCCGGTGCGCGAGGCGCTGGCCCGGCTCGAAAGCGAAGGCATGATTGCCGTCGAGGGCCGGGGTTTCGTCGTTCCCGAACTGACCGATGCCGACATCGAGGAAATCTACCAGTTGCGCTTCCTGCTGGAACCCGCCGCAGCCGGCATCGCCGTGGCCGAAGTCACCAGCCCGACCGACCTGGCGAGCATGTCCTCGGCCGTCGATGACGCCGTAGCCGCCGAGAAGAACGGCGACTTTCGCGCCTTCCTCGAAGCCAACAGCCGCTTCCACCATGCCTGGCGCGCCCTGGTGCCCAACCGTCGCATGTCCAAACTGCTCGACCAGTACGTCGGCCATGTCCGCTTCCTGCGCGTGCTGACGCTAGGCGACGCGTCCGCCCGCAAGGCGGCGGTCACCGGCATGAAGGCGATCCACGCCGCCTTCCGCAAGCGCGACCCCGAGGGTGCCGCGACCGCCATGCACAAGCACCTCGAAACCGCCAAACACTACCTGGTCAAGGCCATCGAACAGATCGAGAAGGACAAGGCCGCCGAAAGCATAGCGGCGGCGACCCCTGCCGCCGAGGCGTCCGCGACGCGGCGCCACGCGAAGATTTAGCACGTCCGTGTCCGCCTTCGGGTCGGCGCGGATATCCCGCAACACTACCCCGCAGCACTTGCGCAACCGGACATCGACATGGACTACAAGGCAGAAATCCCCTACGGCGCCTACTGGAGCACCCCCTTCGCCCGCTGGCAGGGCAGCTTCGCCAACCTGCACAGCATCGAGTTCGCCGCCCACGTGGCCAAGGCCGAACTCGCCAGGCGCAAGATCGACCCGCAGTCCTTCGACTATGGCGTTCTCGGCTTTTCCGTACCGCAGAAACATTCCTTCTACGGCCTGCCCTGGCTTGCCGGCCTGATCGGCGCCGGCCAGGCCGGCGGTCCGACGCTGATGCAGGCCTGTGCCACCGGCGTGCGCACCCTGCTCGCCGCGGCCCAGGAAATAGAAGTCGGCATGGCCACCACGGCACTGGCCATCAACTGCGACCGCACCTCCAACGGCCCTCACCTTTACTACCCGAATCCGAAAGGCCCGGGCGGCACCGGCGGCGCCGAAGACTGGGTGATGGACAGCTTCAATTGCGATCCCCTCGGGCAACACGCCATGCTGCAGACGGCGGAGAACGTCGCTGTAAAACACGGCATCGGCACCGCCGAACAGCACGAACTGGTGTTGCGCCGCGAAGAGCAGTACCGCATGTCGCTGGAGAACGACTCGGCCTTCCTCAAACGCTTCATGAGCCTGCCCTTCGACGTGCCGGCGCCCAATTTCAGGAAGACCGCCGCCACCATGGCCGGCGATGAAGGCGTATCGCAGTCGACGCCGGAAGGCCTGGCGAAACTGAAGCCGGTCATGCCGGGAGGCGTGGTTACCTTCGGCGCCCAGACGCATCCGGCCGACGGCAACGCGGCAATTATTGTTACCACGCGCGAAAAGGCCCGCGAACTGTCGACCGACAAGAAAATCGCCGTGCGCCTGCATGGCTTCGGCCTCGCCCGCGTGCCCCTGGCCTTCATGCCGGAAGCCACGGTCCCGGCGGCACACCGCGCCCTGGAGCAGGCCGGCCGCAAGATTGCGGACATGAAGGCGATCAAGACCCACAATCCCTTCGCCGTCAATGATCTCTACTTTTCCAGACAGACCGGCTGCGACCTGAAGGCCATGAACAACTACGGCTGCTCGCTCGTCTGGGGCCACCCGCAAGCGCCGATGGGCACGCGCGCCATCATCGAACTGATCGAGGAACTGGTCCTCAAGGGCGGCGGTTTCGGCCTGTTCACCGGTTGTGCGGCCGGCGACACGGCGATGTCCGTGGTCCTGGAAGTTGGCGACGCCGGGTAGCAGCCGACAGCATGCTTGCCGACTGGATAGCGCGCAATGCCGGACTGAATCCGGACAAGACCGCCATCCGCTTTCCGGGGCGCGACGTTTCCTATGCCGCGCTGGCGGCGATGGTCGAACGCGTTGCCGGCGCGCTGGCCGCGGCGGACGTCCGGCGCGGCGACTGCGTCGCCTTCCTCGGCTTCAACAGTCCGGAAATGCTCGCCCTGTTCTTCGCCTGCGCCCGCAACGGCGCCCTCTTCATGCCGCTCAACTGGCGACTGGCGGCGCCCGAGCACAAGCAGATGCTGCAGGACTGCCCGCCCAGGGTATTGATCGTCGAGCGTGATTTCCTGGCCCAGACCCGCGGCATAGGCGCGACGCTGGCCGGCATGGCCAGGGTCGCCATCGGCGCCACCGCCGAGGACTGGACCGGCTGGGTCGAGTTCTGTGCCGGCGACACGGTGCCGCCACCGCGCGATCCCCAGGTCGATGACGACACGCCGCTGCTGATCTGCTACACCTCGGGATCCACCGGCAAGCCCAAGGGCGTGCTGCTGACCCAGCGCGCCATCGCCTGCAACGCCGCCAACAGCGTGGACATGCACGAACTGACGGCGGATGACGTGGTCCTCACCACCCTGCCGCTATTCCATGTCGGCGGCCTCAACAACCAGACCACGCCGGCGCTGCAGGCCGGCTGCACGGTGGTGCTGCATCCGAAGTTCGATGCCGATGCCACTTTCGACGCCATCGAGAACGATGGCGTCACGCTGACCGTGCTGGTGCCGGCGCAGCTGGACATGATGATGGCGCATCGCCGCTGGGCCGGCGCCGACTTTTCCGGGCTGCGCATGATCACCACCGGTTCCACCATCGTACCGCGCCACGTGATCCATGCCGTGCATGCCAAGGGCGTGCCGCTGGTGCAGGTTTATGGCTCGACCGAGACCTGCCCGATCGCGGTGTACCTCAAGGCCGCAGATGCCATGCGCAAGGTCGGCTCCACCGGCCGCGTCGCCTTGCACTGCCAGTTGCGCCTGGTCGACGGCAACGGCAAGGACGTCAAACCCGGCGCCACCGGCGAAATCCTGATCAAGGGCGACAACGTCATGAGCGGCTACTGGCAGGCCCCGCAAGCGACCGCCGCGGTGCTGGTCGACGGCTGGTTCCACACCGGCGACATGGGTCATCAGGATGACGAAGGCTATGTTTACGTCGATGGCCGCAGCAAGGAAATGATCATTTCCGGCGGCGAGAACATTTATCCGGCGGAAATAGAGAACCTGCTGATCGAGTCCCCCGACATCGCCGAGGCCTCGGTCATCGGCCGTCCCGATGAACGCTGGGGTGAAGTCGTGGTCGCCGTGGTAGTGGCGAAAGCCAACCACAGCGTCAGCAGCGAACAGGTATTGAAACTGCTCGAGGGCCGTATCGCCCGCTTCAAGCATCCCAAGGAAGTCATCGTGGTCGAGGCCTTGCCGAAGACCGCGCTGGGCAAGATACGCAAGGAAGACGTGCGGCAGATGGTCGCGCGCGCAAGCTGTTCCCAATCAACATAGTCCAGCAATGACGGAGAAAACTTCATGGCGCTAAAGATCGGAATCGACGTCGGCGGCACCTTCACCGACTTCGTCGTCACCCGCGATGACGCCGAGCCGGCGATCTACAAGACCCTGTCGACGCCGTCCGATCCGTCGATCGCCGTGGTCAACGGCCTCACCGACATCGCCGCCAGCATGAAGCCGCCGCTGACGCTGGAAGCCTTCGCGCCGACCATCGACACCATCGTGCACGGCACCACGGTGACCACCAACGCGACGCTGACCGGCACCGGTGCCAAGTGCGGCCTGCTGACCACCGAAGGCGTGAGGGACGCCCTGGAAATGCGCCGCGGCATCCGCGAGGAGCAGTACAACAACCGCTATACCAATGTGAAACCGTTGGTGCCGCGCTACCTGCGCGCCGGCATCACGGGGCGGCTGGATCGCCACGGCGCCGAGACGACGCCGCTCGACCTGGCGCAGATCAAACAGGCCATCGCCCTGTTCAAGCAGGAGGGCGTGCAGGCGGTGTCGATCTGCTTCATGAATTCCTTCGCCAATCCGGCCCACGAAAAGGCGGCGGCAGAGCTGGTCCGCAAGGAAATGCCCGGCGCCTATCTCTCGGTGTCCACCGACCTGCTGCCCTCGATCCGCTTCTACGAGCGCGTCAGCACCACGGCGCTGAATTCCTACGTCGGCCCCAAGCTCAACCATTACCTCGACCAGCTGGTCGGCCGCCTCAAGGGCATCGGCTTCAAGAACCTGCTGCTGATCATGCAATCCAACGGCGGCGTCATCACGCCCCAGCTGGCGCGCGAAAAGGCCGCCCTGACGCTGCTCTCCGGTCCCGCTGGCGGTCCCGGCGCCGGCCTGTTCTACGTCCGCCTGCACGGCCAGAACAAGTGCATCACCACCGACATGGGAGGAACAAGCTTTGAAGCCTCGGTCGCGGTGGACGCACCGATGATCAAGAACGACGGCGAAATCGCCCGCCACAAGATCGCCCTGCCCATGCTCGACATCCATACCATCGGCGCCGGCGGCGGCTCGATCGGCTGGCTCGACGAAGGCGGCATGCTGCGCATGGGGCCGCAAAGCGCCGGCGCCGATCCCGGCCCGGCCTGCTACAGCAAGGGCGGCCGGCTTCCGGCCACGACCGATGCCAACGTGGTGCTGGGCTACCTCGACCCCGGCTTCTTCGCCGGCGGCCGGATGAAGCTCGATGCCGCCGCGGCGCGCGCCGCGATCGAGGAACACATCGCCAAGCCCATGGGCCTCTCGGTCGAGGAAGCCGCGGCCGGCATGTACCGCGTTGCCTGCAACAACATGGCCCAGGGCGTGCGCGAGGTGACCATCAAGCGCGGTTTCGATCCGCGCGAATTCCCCTTCATTCCTGCCGGCGGCGCCGGCCCGATCCACTCCTGCCTGATTTGCAGCGAACTCGAAATCCCGCTGCAGATCGTGCCGCGCGAATCTTCGGTGCTGTGCGCCTTCGGCATGCTGATGAGCGAACTCAAGCATGACTTCGTGCGTACCTTCGTCTCCCGCCTCGAAGCCATCGACTGGCCGCGCCTGACGGCGATGATCGACGAGATGTCGGCCGACGGCACACGGCAACTGGTCGAGGAGCGCATCGCCGAGGAACGCCGGCGTTACGAGGTCAGGTTCGACTGCCGCTACATCAAGCAGTACCACGAGGTGTCCTTCAGCGTGCCGCGCGAACTGATCGACAGCCGCGATACCGTCGCCATTGCTCACGCCTTCAATGAAGAGCACAACCGTCTGTATGGCTATTCGCTGGAGGCCGAGAAGACGCCGATAGAAATCATCAACGTCCGCGTCCAGGCCATCGGCATCACCGACAAGCCGACTTATCGCCAGGAAGCCTGGGCCGGCGCCGATGCCTCGGGCGCGCTCAAGGGCAGGCGCAGCATGTACATCCCGGAGACCAAGACCTTCCGCGAAACACTTGTCTACGACGGCCACAAGATGCACTTCGGCAATCGCGTCACCGGGCCGGCCATGATCGAGCAGGAAACCACGGCGATCTTTGTCAGCGATTCCTACGACTGCGCCGTCGATGCCCTGGGTTCTTTCGTCATCTGGCAGAAAGGCCGCGAGGATCTCGCCGCAGCCTGCTTCAAGGACAAACAGGAGGTAACGGCATGAGCACCAAGATCGATCCCATCCTGCTGTCGGTCTATGCACGGACCTTCAAGTCGATCACCGACGAGATGAGCATTTCGATGGAGCAGACCACCCGCTCGCCGATTTTGTGCGAGGCCAAGGACTACGTCACCGGCCTCTACGACGCCGACGGCAACATGCTGGAGCAGACCGAGAACCTGCCGATCCTGGCCTTCTCGCTGGCGCCGGTGTGCAAGTACATCAAGGAATTTTTCGGCGACGAAATCTATCCGGGCGACGTGATCTTCCACAACGACGTGTTCAGCCTGGGCAACCAGAACAACGACGTCGCCGCCTTCAAGCCGGTGTTCTTCGAGGACAAGCTGGTGGCCTGGACGGCGGTCAAGGGCCACCAGGCCGACATCGGCGGCAATGTCGCCGGCGGCTACAACCCGAATGCGGTCGAAGTCTGGCAGGAAGCCCTGCGCATTCCGCCGGTCAAGGTGGTCGAGCGCGGCAAGCTGCGCAAGGACGTGTGGGGCCTGATCTTCGCCAACGTGCGCCTCGACATCGTGCAGCACGACATGAAGGCCGAGATGGGCGCCTGCACCGTCGGCGAGCGCCGCCTGCTGGAACTGCTGAAGAAGTACGGCGTGGCCAGCTACGAGGCGCACAAGCAGGCGCTGTTCGAGGCCACGCGCAAGATGATGGAAGCCGAGATCGCCAAGATACCCAACGGCAACTATTCGGGCGAAGGCTACGTGTATTACGACGGCCGCTTCGTCGGCTCGAAGTACACCATCCGTGTCGACATCGAGGTCAAGGACAAGCACATCAAGTTCGACTACTCGCGCACCGACCCGCAGACCAACGGTTTCGTGAACGGCACCTTCACCTCGAGCGCCTCGGCCACGATCCTGACCCTGCTGCAGATGGTCAATCCCGACATTCCGCATAACGAAGGCATGGTGCAGCCGATCGAGATCATCATCCCGAGCGGCACGATACTGAATGCCGCCTATCCGAAAGCCACCACCTTCGGCAACCACCTCTGCCCGCCCAACGCCGACGCCATCCAGCGCGCGCTGGCCCCGGTGATGCCCGATCGCGTCACCGCCGGCTGGAACAACCTGCTGGCCTCGCTGACCACCGGCATCGACCCGAAGAACAACGAGAAGTACGTCGACATCGGCTTCATGGGCTTGAAGGGCGGTTCCGGCGCCATGCTCGGCACCGACGGCTACGACCACATCGGCATGATCGACGCCTCGGGCGGCGTGCTCGACCAGGACTATGAAATGTTCGAGCAGCAGACGCCGCATACGCTGATCAAGCATGAGCTGCTGACCGATTCCGCCGGCGCCGGACAATGGCGCGGCGGCCTCGGCGTCGAGACCATATTCAAGATCGGCTCCGACGACACGCAACTGGTCACCTTCGGCGACGGCGATTTCGAGCCGGCCTTCGGCCTGTTCGGCGGCGGCGAAGGCGGCCTCAACTTCATCCGCCTGCACTACCCCGACGGCCAGACCGTGGTGCCGAAGAACAAGGATCTGATCACCGGCGTACCGATGGGCACCACCTACCACCAGGTCGCCAGCGGCGGCGGCGGCTACGGCGACCCGAAGAAACGCGACCGCAAGCTGCTGGCCGAGGAGATCCGCAATGGTGTGATCACCAGGGAAGCGGCGATGCGGGACTATGGTTTCAGCGAAGCGGAGATGAAGTGAAATCTCTTTTCGTGCCGCATTCGCGGGATCGGGCCGCCGGGGTGTTCTGCTGCACTCATGTCCCCCGTCGCGGGCCTTCGGCCCCCTCCTCCTCCTTTACTTCGCTTCGCAGAACACCCCACCAGCCCGATCTGGACACGCCGTCGCGGGGTTTCGGTTGCAAGGCACCAGCGTATCTCGCCCGGGGTGTCGGGTGTCCGATTCCCGCAAGTAAAGGGGGAGGGCCGGCGCTTTTTCGGCCCGGAGGACATGGAGGGAATCGGATACCCGACACCCCGGGCGCGCGCCGACCGTAAAGAACAACAACCATGAATTTCGAACTCACCCAAGACCAGCAGCAGATCCGCGACACCTTCGCCCGCTTCTGCGATGAGCGCATTGCGCCGCAGGCCGCCGCGCTCGACGAAGCAAAGCAGTATCCGCACGCGCTATTCCAGGAACTGGCCAACCTCGGCTTCTTCGGCATGCGCTATCCCGAAGAAGTCGGCGGTAGCGGTACGGCGCTGACCGAGTTCTGCCTGGCCCTGCAGGAAATCGCCCGCGGTTCGATGTCGCTGGCGGGCGCCGTGGCCATGCAATCGCTGATGGGCACCAAGTTCCTGCATCTGCTGGGCAACGAAGACATCATCGAGCGCCTGTTCAAGCCGGCGCTGCGCGGCGAGAAAATCGGCGCGATCTGCATGACCGAGCCGAATGCCGGCTCCGACCTCGACTCGATCGCCACCACGGCGAAGAAGGTCGAGGGCGGTTATGCCATCAACGGCCAGAAGACCTGGATCACCTCGGCGCCGGTGGCCGACTTCTTCACCGTCTTCGCCCGCGCCGGCGAGGAGAAGAAGCTGACCATCTTCCTCGTCGAAAAGCATTTCAAGGGCATTACCGTCGGCCGCGAAATCCACAAGATGGGGGTCTGGGCCCTGCCGACCTCGGAAGTCGCCTTCGACGAGTGCTTCGTCCCCGACAGCCATCGCCTGTCGAAGGAAGAAGGCGACGGCGAGGGCCACCTGCGCAAGACGCTGGGCGAGATCCGCATCATCACCGGCGCCATGGGCCTCGGCGTGGCGCGTGCCGCGCTGAGTGAGGCGGTGCGCTATGCCGGCGAACGCAAGCAGTTCGGCAAGGCGATCAACCGCTACCAGGCGATACAGATGAAGCTGGCCGAGATGGCCACCGAACTGGAAGCCGCCGACCACCTCGTCTACTACGCCGCCTGGCGCCGCGACTCGGGCAAGCCCTATCACAAGGAAGCGGCGATGGCCAAGCTGTTCGCCACCGAAACCGCGGCCACGGTCTGCGACAAGGCCGCGCGCGTCTTCGCCTCCTACGGCTACGCCATGGAATACCCGGTGCAGCGCTACCTGCGCGACGTCCGCTTCACGCTGATCGGCGGCGGCACCAGCGAGATACTCAAACTCATCATTGCGAAAGAAGTCAGCTCATGAGCGGAGAAAAGTCAGCCTTGGCAACACGGCGCATCAAGGTCCTGCTTGGCAAACCCGGCCTCGACGGCCACGACCAGGGCGCCAAGGTCGTCGCGAGGGCCATGATGGATGCCGGCTTCGAGGTAATCTACACCGGCCTGCGCCAGACCCCGGAACAAATAGCGCGCATCGCCCTCGAAGAGGACGTCGACGTGATTTCCCTGTCCTCCATGGCCGGCTCGCACATCCCCTTCTGCCGCAAGCTGAAGCCCCTGCTCGAGGCCGACGGCCTCACCGACAAACTGTGGGTCATCGGCGGCAACCTGCCGGCTCAGGACCACGCGGCACTGCGCGAACTCGGTTTCAAGGGCATCTTCCCGTCCGGCTCGAAGCTCGACGCCATCACCGAATATATCCGGAGCAATGTGAAATGAATGCTCCCCAAAAACACGAAATGAAGAAAGTCATCAACGAGTCCGGCATCGAGGTCAAGCCGCTGTACACCGCCGAGGATGTGGCAGCCAGCGGCGGCATGGAAATGGTCGGCGAGCCCGGCCAGTATCCCTTCACCCGCGGCATCCACCGCGAGATGTACCGCAAGCAGCCGTGGACCATGCGCCAGTACGCCGGCTTCGGCAATCCGGCCGACACCAACCAGCGCTTCAAATACCTGATCGCCAACGGCCAGACCGGCCTCAACGTCGCTTTCGACCTGCCGACGCAAATCGGCCTCGATTCCGACGATCCCATGGCCGAGGGCGAAATCGGCCGCGTCGGCATGTCGATCGATACGCTGCGCGACTTCGAGATCGCCTTCGACGGCATCGACCTGAAGAAGATCACGGTTTCGCTGACCATCAACGGCGCCGCCGCGATCCTCATCGCCATGTATCTGGCGATGGCCGAGAAGCGCGGCTACGACATCAAGGAACTGCGCGGCACGGCGCAGAACGACATCCTCAAGGAATTCATCGGCCGCGGTACCTGGATCTTCCCGGTCGAGCCCTCGATCCGCCTGGTCGGCGACACCATCGAGTACTGCGCGAAAGAAGCGCCGAAGTACACCCCGGTCTCGGTCTGCGGCTACCACATCCGCGAATCCGGGGCGACGCCGGCACAGGAAATCGCCTATGCCTTCTGCATCGCCAAGGCCTACGCCGATGATGCGATCCGGCGCGGCCTGCCGGTGGACGAATTCGCCGGGCGCCTGTCGTACAACTTCAACATCTTCGGCAACATCTTCGAGCAGGTGTGCAAGTTCCGCGCCGGCCGCGGCCTGTGGGCCAAGATCATGAAGGAGCAATACGGCGCCGAGAAGCCCGGCTCGATGTGGCTGCGCATGATCGCCGCCGGCGGCGGCGGCGGCCTGACCTTCGAGCAACCCGAGGTGAACATCATGCGCGGCGCCTACTACGCGCTGATCTCGGCGCTTTCGGGCACGCAAACCATGGCCCTGTGTTCCTACGACGAGGCCTACACCATACCGACCGAGTACTCGGCACGTATTTCCCTGCGCACCATGCAGCTGCTGATTGAGGAAATGGGTCTGACCGAGACCGTCGACCCGCTGGCCGGATCGTTCTACGTCGAGACCATGACCAACGAGATGCGCAAGAAGATGGAGGAGATCATGGCCGAGGTCGATGCCCAGGGCGGCATCGTCAAGATGGTGGCCGAGGGCACCATCCAGGCCAAGGTCTCGGCCCAGGCCTATGGCATGCAGCGCAAGATCGAATCCGGCGAATTCCGCAAGGTCGGCGTGAACTGCTATCGCAACGAGCAGGAGGAGGAGCACCCGGTCGAATTCCACCCCTACAACGAGGACGACGCGCGGGTACAGATCGAGAGCCTCAAGCGCATCCGCGCCGAACGCGACAACGCGGCGGTGGATGCAGCGCTGACCCGCCTGCGTAAGGATGCGGCAGCAGGAAGCAACGTCATGCCGGCGCTGGTGGCGGCCGTCAAGGCCTACGCCAGCGTCGGCGAGATGACGAAAGAGCTTGTCAATGTTTTCGGGCGCTACCAGGAACCGATCCGGTTCTGAACCGCCCCTGAGGATGAAAAACAATGAGTGAACTGAAACACTACTTCGCACCCACCAGCCTCGACCAGGCGGTCGAGTGCCTCAAGGACGGCGACGTCACGATACTGGCGGGCGGCACCGACCTGACGCCGCAAAGCCAGGCCGGGCGGATCAAGTTCAAGCAGACCTTGATGAACATCCGCCACATTCCGCAGCTTTCCGGCATCACGCTGGAAGGCAAGGAAATCCGCATCGGCGCGCTGGCCACGATCACCGAAATCATGGAGCATCCGCTGATCAGGCAGCATCTGCCGGTGCTGGTCGAGGCCTGCGACCATTTCGCCAGCGACCAGATCCGCAACGCCGGCACCATCGGCGGCAACATCTGCAATGCCTCGCCGGCCGGCGACACGCTGATTCCGCTGCTGGTGCTGGACGCCTGCGTCGAACTGGCCTCGATGCCGGAAAGCAAGATCTACCGCCACTGCATGCCGCTGTCGACCTTTTTCGTCGGCCCCGGCAAGACGCGCAAGTCGCTCTGCGAACTGGTCACCGGCGTACGCATCCCGATTCCCGAGCCCGGCCACGTCGCGCGCTTCTACAAGCACGGCACGCGGCCGGCGCTCGACATCTCGACCATCTCGATCGGCATAGCCGGGACGCGCAAGGATGGCGCGCTGACCGACGTGCGCGTAGCCTTCGGCGCCGTCGCGCCAACGCCGACTCGCGCCACGCAGACCGAAAAGGCGCTGGAAGGCCAGAAGCTCGATGCGGCCACGATAGAAAAAATTGCCGCGATCGCCCGCGACGAAGTCAAGCCGATCGACGACGTGCGCGCCACGGCCTGGTACCGCAAGGAAATGATCCACAACATCACCAAGAGGATACTCAGCCATGTCGCTCAAGCATGACATCGAATTCACCCTGAACGGCGTCAAGCGACGCGCGACCGTGGACGTCACCATGAACGCGCTCGACATGCTGCGCGAAGTCATCGGCCTGACCGGCACCAAGTACGGCTGTGGCGAAGGCGAATGCGGCGCCTGCACCATCCAGGTCGATGGCGCCTCGCTCAACTCCTGCCTGATGTTCGCCGTCGATTGCGACGGGCGCAGCGTCACCACCATCGAGGGCCTCGCCAACGACCACCATGGCGATGCCCTGCGCGATGCCTTCGTCGAGCACGGCGCCGTGCAATGCGGCTTCTGCACGCCGGGCATGATGATGCAGGCCGACCATCTGCTGCACAAGCACGACCATCCCGACGAGGCCTGCGTCAAACGCGGCCTCGAAGGCAACCTCTGCCGCTGCACCGGCTACAAGAAGATCGTCGACGCCGTGGTCGCGGTCGGCACCGCGCAAACCTGAAGGACACATCATGACCGTCGCAGAAAAGAAAGCCCGGGTCATCGAACCCGATTCGCTGATCGGCAAGCGCATCCCGAAAATGGATGCGCCGGAAAAGGCCAGCGGCAGGACGCGCTACATCCACGACATCAACCTGTCGGGCCAGTTGCACGGCAAGATCCTGCGCTCGGGCCGCATCCACGCCCTGATCAAGTCCATCGACACTTCGGCGGCCAGGGCGCTGCCCGGCGTGCATGTGGTGATCACCGCCGCCGACATTCCCGACCAGCGCCCGATCGGCGTCGCCAAGGACCACTTCCCGCTCAAGGTCGGCCGCGTGCGCAGCCAGCGCGACGAGATCGCCGCCGTCGCGGCCGAATCGGAAGAGATCGCCGAGGCCGCGCTGAAGCTGATCAAGGTGGTGTACGAAGACCTGCCGGTCATTTCCGATCCCGAGGAAGCCATCAAGCCGGGCGCGGCCCTGATCCACCCCGAGCCGCACGGCGCCGACGGCAGCCACATGCACCTCAAGCAGGGCATGTCTATCGCCCACAAGGGCAAGCCCGACAACATCGCCATGCGCTTCGACTACGCCCACGGCGACGTGGCCCAGGGCGAAGCCGAATCCGACGTGGTGATCGAGGACACCTTCAAGCTGCACTACGTCACGCACTGCTGCATGGGCGTCTCGGGCATGATCGCCGAGTTCGACGCCTCGGGCAACGTGCTGATGTACTCCAACACCCAGGTGCCCTTCCTGCACAAGCGCGAGTTCGCCGAATACCTCAACATCGACCCGGCGCGCATCCGCATCATCCAGCCGCCGATCGGCGGCGGCTTCGGCTCCAAGCTCGACATCTACCCCTTCGAGGTGATCTGCCTCTATCTGGCGCGCGCCGCCAAGCGGCCGGTGAAAATGCTGTTCACCCGCGAGGAGGAATTCCTCGCCTCGCCGACGCGCCAGCCGGTGCTCCTCACCCTGCGCTCGGGCTGCAAGAAGGACGGCACGCTGACCTTCCGCCAGGTGCATACGCTGCACGACAACGGCGCCTATACGTCCTGGGGCGCAACCACGCCCTTCGTCATGATGCAGACCTTCTCCTCGCTCTACCGCGTGCCGCATTGCGATTACCACACCGCCGCGGTGTACACCAACAACCCCTATGCCGGGTCCTTCCGCGGCTACGGCAACCTGCAGGCCACCTTCGCCATCGAGCAGCACATGGACATGCTGGCCGAGGCGATCGGCATGGACCCGCTGGAATTCCGCATGAAGAACGCCCAGGATGCCGGCGAAGTCACCGGCCAGGGCATGAGCTTCAAGAGCTGCGGCTTCAAGGAATGCATCACGACCGCTGCAACGCGTAGCGACTTCTCGCGCAAGTTCAGGGAAAACGCAGCGAGCAGCAAGAAGCCAGGCAACATCAAGCGCGGCATCGGCATGGCCTCCATGCTGCACGTCGGCGGCGGCGCCAAGATCTACCCCTCCGATGGCTGCGGCACCATCCTCAAGATGGATGACTTCGCCAACGTGACGCTGATCACCGGCGCCTCGGAAATCGGCCAGGGCTCGGAGACCGTGCTCTCGCAACTCGTCTGCGAGGAACTCGGCCTGCCGATTTCTGCCATCACCGTGGTCAACAACGACACCGCGATCACGCCCTGGGACGTCGGCGTGCATGCCAGCCGCACCACTTTCATCGCCGGCAACTCGGCCATCGGCGCGGCGAAGAAGGCCAAGAGCAAGATCCTCGCCGTCGCGGCGAAGAAATACGGAGTCGCCGAGGCCGACCTCGACCTGCGTGGCGGTTTCGTCATCAACGCCGCCAGCGGCGAGGCCATCGTCGAACTGTCCAAACTGCTGCGCAACCTGCATTTCCAGGACAAGGCCGAACTGGTGATGACCACCTTCTACTACGAACCTCCCAGCGTGCACCAGGACAAGGGCTTCAAGGGTGACGTCTCGGCGGCTTATGCCTGGGGCACCCAGGTGGTCGAGGTCGAGGTCGATACCGACACCGGCTTCGTCAAACTGCTCAAGGTCACCGGCGCCCACGACGTCGGCCGCGTGCTGAACCGGCTCGGCATCGAGGGCCAGATCGAAGGCGGCATCGTCATGGGCCAGGGCTATGCCTTCACCGAAGACCTGATAATGGAAAACGGGGTCATGAAAAACCCCAACTTCCGCGACTACAAACTGGTCACGGCACCGGAGATTCCCGAAATGGATATCGCCTTCATCGAGTCGATGGACGGCGAAGGTCCGCAGGGCGCCAAGGGCGTCGGCGAGGCTCCGGCGATCTGCATGGCCGCCGCCGCCGCGAACGCCATCGCCAATGCCACCGGCGTACGCATGTTCGAACTGCCCTTCACCCCGGAAAAGGTCTACCGCGCCCTTCACGGCCAGACGCCGAAGCTGTACTGGAAGCCTTGGAGGGCTGAGTGATGATCACCCGTACCGCTTTCCCCGCCCCATGGGCGGGGCTGACTGGTCACCTCCCCCGCCCGGCGGGGGGCGTAGGCGGGAATTCGCGAAGCACTGCTTCGCGCCGCCGTAGCCGGCTGGCTATGCAGAGCCAGCCGTGGACGGCTGGGAGGGGGTGTCCCCAATTTGTACAGGGTACGGCGCCGTGAGGCGCCGTACCGTCCTGTCGATGGAGCAGGCCCTGTCGCTGCCGTATGCGACGCTGCGTTTCGCCCAACTGGGCTGGCGGGTGATCCGCATCGAGTCGACGCCCAGCGGCGACGGCCTGCCCGGCGACCCGAACCGCTACATCGGCGGCAAGGTGGTCGATGACGACCGCCGCAGCTATTTCATTGCGCCCAACGTCGGCAAGGAAGCCATCGCCATCAACCTCAAGGACCCCAAAGGCCAGGAACTGCTGAAGAAGCTGATCGTCGACCTCGAGGTCGATGTCTTCTGCTGCAACACGGTGCCCAAGCGCTACAAGCAGCTCGGCATCGACTACGAGAGCCTCGCCGCCGTCAAGCCCGACCTGATCTGGGCCGGCATCTCGGCCATGGGCCCGGAATACCCGGATGCGCCAGGCTACGACCCGGTGATCCAGGCCATGGCCGGCTACATGGAACTGACCGGCCCCGGCGACGGCCCGCCGACGCTCTCCGGCGTGCCGCTGATCGACCTCAAGGCCGGCGACGAGGTCTACGCCGGCGTCATGATGGCGCTGCTGGAGCGCGCCGAAACCGGCAAGGGCAGCCGCCTCGACGTCTCGATGCTGCAGGCCGCGGCCTCCTGGCTGATCACCACCCTGCCCCTGCTCGACTTCGACTGCGATCCATCGGAAATCACCCGCTGCGGCAACGAGCATCGCAAGTTCATCCCGACCAATGTCTACCCGACGGCCGACGGCTTCATCTACATGGCCATCGGCAGCGACGTGCAGTGGCGGCGCCTGACCGAAATTCCGTGGTTCGCGCCCGTGGCCAATGCCGTGCGTGTCACCAACGAAGGCCGCCACCAGGAACGCGAGGCGATCCATCGCGACATGGCGGCGGTAACTCGCCGTCTCGCCACCGCCGACCTTGCCGCGGAGTTCCGCAAGGCCACCATCCCGCATGCGCCGATCCACGACATTCCGGCAGTACGCGAGATGCCGGCCGTCAGCAGCCGGCTCACCACGACGCGAACGCCGGAAGGCAAATCCCTGCGCATGCAGCCGATGGCGGTGGATATTCCCGGCGCGACCACCGAAATGCGCTTTCCCGCCAAATACGGGCAGGACACCCTGGCGGTGCTCACCAGCGCAGGACTCACGGCAGCCGAGTGCGCGAACCTCAAGGATCAGGGCGTCATCGCCGGCGGCTGAGCGATCTCATGCCATACGCAAAGCACAATTTTCTACTTGGCGGCCGGAACCACCCGTCGGCTCGTTCATGACCCATTCCCACAGAATTTCGACGCGTTACAGAACCTGGTGGTGCACCACCACGCACGGCTCCCGATCTTCCCGCTTGCGCCCGGAAGCTTGAGCGCTGCGACCCGCCACGGGTCGTGTACGTGACGGACAGCGCGCGGAATGTTGCACCAGCGCGCCAGCACGGAGGGGAATGGAAATGAATCTGGCAAATGTTTCACTCGAAGACAAGTACCGACTCGAACACGGCCGCGTCTTCCTCACCGGCATGCAGGCGCTGGCGCGCCTGCCCATGCTGCAGCATGCCATGGACCGCAGCGCCGGCCTGCATACCGCCGGCTATATTTCCGGCTATCGCGGTTCGCCGCTGGGCGGACTGGATACCGCGCTGCACGCCGCCCGCCCCTTCCTCAAGGCACACGACATCACCTTCCAGCCGGGCGTGAACGAAGACATCGCCGCCACCGCCGTCTGGGGCACGCAGCAATTGCATTTTTTCCCGCAGCCGAAGTTCGACGGCATTTTTTCGATGTGGTACGGCAAGGGGCCGGGCGTCGACCGTTCCGGCGACGTCTTCAAGCATGCCAACCACGCCGGCACCGCCAGACATGGCGGCGTGCTGCTGGTCGCCGGCGACGACCCCTCGGCGCGTTCTTCGGCCGTCGCGCACCAGAGCGAACACATGTTCTCGGCCTGCGGCATCCCGGTGCTGGCCCCGGCCGACCTGCAGGAATATCTCGATTTCGGCCTGCACGGCTGGGCCATGTCGCGCTATTCCGGCTGCTGGGTGGCGCTGAAGGTCACCTCCGATACCGCCGAGAGTTCCGCCACGGTGGAAGTCGACCCCGCACGGGTAAAGATAGTCATTCCCGAGGATTTCCGCCTGCCGGCGGACGGCGTGCATATCCGCTGGCCCGATCCGCAACTGGCGCAGGAACATCGCCTGCAGGAGTTCAAGGTCTATGCCGCGATCGCCTATGCCCGCGCCAACCACTTGAACCGGATCATCTTCGACAGTCCGCGACCGCGCTTCGGCATCATCGCCTGCGGCAAGGCCTACCTCGACGTGCGCCAGGCGCTGGACGATCTCGGCATCGACGAAGCTTACGCGTCTGAAATCGGCCTGCGCCTGTTCAAGGTCGGCATGCCCTGGCCGCTGGAAGCCGACTCGGTGCGAAATTTCGCCGAAGGCCTGGAGGAAATCCTGGTGGTCGAGGAGAAGCGCCAGATCATCGAATACCAGCTGAAGGAAATGCTCTACAACTGGCGCGAAGACGTGCGCCCGCGCGTGGTCGGCAAGTACGACGAGACCGGCGAATGGCCGGTGCCGGAACACCGCTGGCTGCTGGCGCCCACCGCCGAAATGACGCCCGCCCTGGTGGCCCGCGCCATCGCCGCCCGCCTCGGCCGCTTCCATACGGCACCGCGCATCACGGACTACATTGCCTTCCTCGACGAAAAGGCCAGGGCCCTGTCGCGGCCGCGGGTGACCATGCTGCGCACGCCCTGGTTCTGTCCCGGCTGCCCGCACAACCAATCGACCAAGGTGCCGGAAGGCAGTTGCGCCCTGGGCGGCGTCGGCTGCCATCTGATGGCGGTCATGATGGGCCGCAACACGCTGACCATTTCCCACATGGGCGGCGAAGGTGCGGCTTGGCTGGGCGTATCGGGGCACAGCGGTACGCAGCACGTATTCGCCAACATGGGCGACGGTACCTATTTCCACTCCGGCATCCTGGCGATACGTGCCGCCGTTGCCGCCAATCAGATGAGCCAACCCCCCAGCCCCCTTCCCGCGGAAGGGGGTGACGGCAGTTCGCTTCGCTCCAATAAGAATGGCAGCCCCGCCTTGGGGCGGCCCGGCGGCGGGGTCAATATCACCTTCAAACTTCTTTTCAACGACGCTGTCGCCATGACCGGCGGCCAGCCGCTGGACGGTACGCTGACGGTGCCGCAACTGACGCGCCAGCTGGCCGCCGAAGACGTCAAGCGCATCATCGTGATGTCCGACGAGCCGGAAAAGTACAAGGGCATCGCCGACTTCGCACCCGGCGTCGATATCCGCCACCGCGACGAGCTCGAAGCGACACAGATCGAACTGCGCGAAACCCCGGGCGTCACCGCGCTGATCTACGACCAGACCTGCGCCGCCGAGAAGCGTCGCCGCCGCAAGCGCGGCCTCTTTCCGGATCCGGCCGTGCGCGTCTTCATCAACGAACTGGTCTGCGAAGGCTGCGGCGATTGCAGCATCAAGTCCAACTGCCTGGCCGTGATTCCGGTCGAGACCGAGTTCGGCCGCAAACGCGCCATCGACCAGCATTCCTGCAACAAGGACTACTCCTGCGTGGCCGGTTTCTGCCCGAGCATCGTCACGGTGCACGGCGGCGCGGTGCGCCGCGGCCGCGCCGTGGAATCCGGTCTGGCCGAATTCGCCGATCTGCCGGAGCCGGCGCCCACCCGCCTGACGCAGCCCTATGGCATCCTCGTCGCCGGGGTCGGCGGCACCGGTGTGGTGACCATCGGCGCCCTGCTCGGCATGGCGGCGCACCTCGAAGGCAAGGGCGTCACCGTGCTCGACATGACCGGACTGGCGCAGAAAGGCGGCGCCGTGATGTCGCATGTGCGGATTGCCGATAGCCAAAGCGGCCTGCATGCGACGCGGATTGCCACGGGTGAAGCCATGCTCGTCCTCGGCTGCGACATTGTCGTTGCCGTCAGCGATGACGCCCTGTCGAAGACGGCTGCCGGCATGACGCAGGCCATCGTGAACACCGGGCAGGCGATTACCGGCGAGTTCCTGCGCAATCCGGATCGCGCCTTCCCGGCGGGCGCCATGGAGCAATCGATCATCGATGCCGTCGGCACCGACGCGGCGACCTTCATCGACGCCAGCCGCCTTGCCGCACGCCTGATGGGAAATTCGATCGCCACCAACATCTTCATGCTCGGCTACGCCTTCCAGCGCGGCCTGATACCGCTGTCATCGCAGGCCCTGCTGCGTGCGATAGAACTCAACGGCGCCACGGTCGAGGAAAATCGTCGCGCCTTCTCCTGGGGCCGACGCGCCGCCCTCGATCCGGCCGGCGTCGAAGCCCTGGTCGCCGCCGGCGAATCCGCCGCGCCGACACACAGGCTGTCGGTCAATCTCGACGAAGTCGTCCAGCGCCGGCATGACTACCTCGTGGCCTACCAGGATGCCGCCTACGCCCAGCGCTACCTGGCCCTGGTCGAGCGGGCGCGCGAGCATGAGGCAAAAGTCGGCGCCGGCGCCACGGCATTGGCGGATGCCGTGGCGCGCAACTACTTCAAGCTGCTGGCCTACAAGGACGAATACGAAGTGGCGCGGCTGTTCAGCGATCCGCAATTCCAGGAATCGCTGGCCGCCGGTTTCGAGGGCAACTACCGCCTGAATTTCCACATGACCCTGCCCTGGAGCCGCGGCGCCAAACCCGGCGACGAGCCGAAGAAAATCCGCTTCGGCCCATGGCTGCTGCCGGCCATGAAACTGCTCGCCTGTTTCAAGTTTCTGCGCGGCACCGCGTTCAACCCCTTCGGCGCGATTGCCGAACGCCGCCAGGAACGCAAGCTGATCGTCGAGTATGAGCATTGCATCGAGAAAATCCTCGGCCAGAGTGATTCTTGCCTGCACGAGACAGCCCTGGCGCTGGCCCGCATCCCGGAAGCCATCCGCGGCTACGGCCCGGTGAAGGAACGCTCCATCATCCAGGCGCGGGCCAGGCAGAAGGAACTGATGGCGGTCTTCGATCAGCCGCCAGTGGCGACGGCGAAGCAGGCGCATGCCGCATAATCCCGCCTGTCGTCTCCATTCGCCAGGCTAACCTTGACCTCATCGCCGCTCTGGGCCAGCGCCTTTCGACCCTTCTATTTCCTCGGCGCACTCTATGCCCCGCTGCTGGTCGCGGCCTGGCTGGGGGCCTACCTGGAGCTGTGGAAGCTGCCCGCAGGCAGCGTGCCGCTGAAACTGCAGCACGGCCACGAGTTCATCTTCGGCTTCGCCGCGGCGATCATCACCGGCATCGTGCTGACGGCGCTGCCGAGTTGGGCGGGTACCCGCGAAATCCGCGGCGGGCGACTGATGCTGCTGGTCGCGCTGTGGCTCGCCGGGCGCATCGTCTTCTGGGCATCGCCCTGGCTGCCGCCGCTGCTGCCGGGAATCGTCGACTGCCTGCTGTTCCCGGCGATCTTCGCGATGCTGACACCACAACTGCTGCGCGCCGCCAACCGGCTCTACCTGCTGCTGCTGCCCATCCTGTTCGCGCTGTTCGCCGCCAACGCGATCTACCACCATGGCCTCGTCACGGCGAACCATGCCCAGGCCTGGACCGCGCTGCGCCTGGCCATTTACGCCATCATCGTGCTCTACGTCCTCAAGGGCGGCGTGCTGGCGCCGATTTTCACCGGCAATGCCCTGCGCGAAAAAGGCCGCGGCGCACTGGCGCCGTGCAACATGAAGCTGGAGATTGCCGCCGTCGGCGCACTGCTCCTGCTCGCCGCACTCGACCTTGGCGCCGCCCCGGCGGCATGGACAGGAGTCGCCGCGCTGGCCTGCGCGCTGTTGCACGGCTGGCGCTGCGCGCGCTGGAAAGGCTGGCGGGTCGTCGACGTGCCGCTGGTGCTGGTCATGCACCTGGGTTTCGCCTGGCTGGTGCTGGCCTTCGCCCTCAAGGCCGCCGCCGACCTGACCGGCATCGTCCCCGAAGCCGCCTGGCTGCACGCGTTCACCGTCGGCAGCCTCGGGATGATGATGCTCGGCCTGATGACCCGCGTCAGCCTGCGCCACACCGGCCGCCCGTTGGCGGTGCCGGGCGCCATGCTCGTCGCCTGCGTCCTGGTGTTCGTCGCCGCCCTGCTGCGGCTGGCGGCCACCGTGCATGGCCTGGGCAGCGCGGTGATAGCGCTCTCCGCCGTACTCTGGGCGGCTGCGTTCGCGCTCTATTTCGTGGTGTTCTGGAAAGTGCTGGTGACGCCGAGCGCGCCACGCGGTCCGCAGTCCGGCGGCTGAAGCCGGCCCGCGGTCGCCGTAGCGCCGGCGCCGACTTTCGTGTCAGGCATCGGCGCTGATGGCGACGGCCGTCACAGGCTCCTGCTGATGAGTTCCTTCATGATCTCGTTGGTGCCGCCGTAGATGCGCTGCACGCGCGCGTCGGCCCAGGCGCGGGTGATCGGGTATTCCCACATGTAGCCGTAGCCGCCGTGCAGTTGCACGCATTCGTCCATGACCTTGAACTGCAGGTCGGTACACCAGTACTTGGCCATCGAGGCGGTCGCCGGGTCGAGCTTGTTTTCCAGCAGCAGGTCCATGCAGCGGTCGACGAAGACGCGGCCGATCTGGATCTCGGTCTTGAGTTCGGCCAGCTTGAAACGCGTGTTCTGGAACTTGGCGATCTCCTGGCCGAAGGCCTTGCGCTCGTTGGTGTACTGGATGGTCCAGTCCAGCGCCGCTTCGGCCGAGGCCATCGCGATCACCGCGATCTGCAGGCGCTCCCAGGGCAGTTCCTGCATCAGGTAGATGAAGCCGCTGTTCTCCTCGCCGAGCAGGTTTTCGGCCGGCACGCGGACGTTGTCGAAGAACAGCTCGCAGGTGTCCTGCGCCTTCATGCCGGCCTTGTGCAGCGGTTTGGCCTTGGTGAAGCCGGGCATCGAGGTGTCGACCACCAGCAGGCTGGTGCCCTTGGCGCCCCTGGCCGGATCGGTCTTGGCGACGACGATGACGAGGTCGCAGAGGTAGCCGTTGGTGATGAAGATCTTCGAGCCGTTGAGCACGTAGTGGTCGCCATCCTTCACCGCCGTGGTGCGCACGCCCTGCAGGTCGGAACCCGCAGCCGGCTCGGTCATGGCGATGGCGCCTATCATCTCGCCGCTGGCCATCTTCGGCAGGTATTTCCGCTTCAGCGTTTCGCTGCCGTAGTGCAGCAGGTAGGGTGCGACGATCTCGGAGTGCAGCCCCCAGCCCAGGCCCGTGGCATTGATGCGGGCGGATTCCTCCATGACGATGACCGAGAAGCGCTTGTCCACGCCGACACCGCCGTATTCCTCGGGCATGGACGCGCAGAGGAAACCGGCGGCGCCGGCCTGGGTCCAGACCTCGCGGTCGACGTGGCTCTGCTCTTCCCAGCGCGCATGGTGGGGAGCAACCTCCTGCTCCATGAAACGGCGCACGGTGTCGCGGAAGGCTTCATGGTCCTCGTCAAACAGGGTGCGTGGAATCGACATCATGGCGGACTCTCCGGTTAGCGCAGAAGGGCCGCCATGCTACCAAGCAAGCGCTTGCTTGACAAGCCGGCGGGGTGAAGCAAAAATGGCCGCCTCGCGACGGAGGACACCCCATGATTCCGACACCCCCCCTGCCCGGCGCCACGCATGAAGTCCTCAACCAGGCCCATGCCCTGGAGAACTACAACGCCTATCTGAACAACCCCCCCCTGCAGGAGGCCGTGCAGACGCAAGGCGCCGCCTGGGCGCAGGACTGGCTGATCGCGCGTGGCGCCGAGGTCGGCAGCGCGGAATGGATAGAGCATGGCCGCCTGGCCAACGCCAACATCCCGCAGCTGAGGCTGTTCGACCGCTACGGCAACCGCCGCGACGAGGTCGAGTTCCATCCCTCCTGGCACGAATGCCTCGGCTGGCTCAAGCGCCATGGCTGCGATACCGGGCCCTGGGCCGACCCGAAGCCCGGCGCCCACGTCGCGCGCGCCGCCGCCTATGTGATGTTCGCCGAGATCGAGGACGGCTCGCTGTGTCCGACGACGATGACCTACGGCGCCGTGCCGGTGCTGCGCCACGTGCCGGAAATCGCCCGCGACTGGATGCCGAAACTGCTCTCGCGCGACTACGACAAACGCTTCATCCCGGCGGCAAAGAAGAAAGGCGTGCTGATCGGCATGGGCCTCACCGAGAAGCAGGGCGGCTCCGACGTGCGCGCCAACACCACGCGCGCTGAAGCAGCCGGCGACGGCAGCTGGCGCCTCACCGGCCACAAGTGGTTCCTCTCGGCGCCGATGTGCGACGCCTTCCTCGTCACCGCGCAATCGCCGAAGGGCCTGTCCTGCTTCTTCGTGCCGCGCTGGACGCCGGACGGGAGGCTCAACGAAATCCGCATCCAGCGCTTCAAGGACAAGCTGGGCGACCGCTCGAATGCCGGCACCGAGGCCGAATTCTGGGGCGCGCAGGGCTGGCTGGTCGGCGAGGAAGGACGCGGCATCCCGACCGTGCTGGAAATGGGCGTCTATACACGTCTCGATTGCGCCATAGGCAGCACCGGCATCATGCGCGGCGCACTGTCGCAGGCCATGCATCACGCCTCGCTGCGCTCTGCTTTCGGCAAATTGCTCAAGGACCAGCCGCTGATGATGAACGTGCTGGCCGACATGGCGCTGGAAACCGAGGCGGCCACCGCGCTGTCGCTGCGCCTGGCGCGCGCCTTCGACGCCCAGGAGGACGAATCTGAAAGCCTGCTGCGCCGCATCCTGACGCCGGTGGCCAAGTTCTGGATCTGCAAGCGCTGCCCGACCCTGGTGGCCGAGGCCATGGAAGTCCACGGCGGCAACGGCTATGTCGAGGAAGGACCGATGCCGCGCCTGTTCCGGCAGAGCCCCTTGAACTCCATCTGGGAAGGCTCGGGCAACGTCATGTGCCTCGACACGCTGCGCGCCATGGCCAGGCATCCGCGCAGCGTCGAAGTGCTGGCGGCGGAAATCGCCCCGGCGCTGGGCAGGAACCGCGCTTTCGACGCATTCGCGGCGAATCTCAAGGACGGCCTGGCCAGGCCGCAGGACATCGAAACCCGCGCCCGCGAACTGACCCAGGGCATCGCGCTGGCGATGCAGGGCGCGCTGCTGCTGCGCCATGCGCCGCAGGCGGTGGCCGCGGCCTTCTGCGCTTCGCGCCTGACGCCGGGTCATTGGGGCGCCGCCTTCGGCACGCTGCCGGCCGCCAGCGATTTTGCGACGATACTCGAACGCGCCTGGCCCGCTTCATGAGCGTGCGGATCCAACCCAGGCCAATCGCTGCCGAAGAACCCAATCGGCGCGCCGAGATCGTGCGCGCCGCCGGGCGGCTGTTCCGCGAAAAAGGTTACGCGGCGACGACCATCCGCGACATCGCCGGCGCCGTCGGCATGCGCTCGGGCTCGCCTTTCTATCATTTCAAGACCAAGAACGACATGCTGCGCGCCGTGGTGCTGGAGGGCTTGGACGCATTCAACGCAGCCGTGGCGCGAGCCGCAAGCTCGGACAAGCCGCCGCGCGCCAGATTCGAAGCCATGCTGCGCGCTCATCTGGGCCAGCTGCTGGGAGACGACGGACGCGATTTTGCCGCCACGCTGCTGCACGAAAGCCGCCACCTCGACCCCGCGGTGCTGGCCGAACTGGTGGCGCTCAAGGATAGCTACGAGGCCATGTGGCAGAAAGCCTTGCAGGATTTGAAGCGCGCCGGGCTGATTGCCGACGACAGTCAGGTCGCGCGCCTGTTTCTGCTGGGGGCGCTGAACTGGACGGTGCAGTGGTATCGCCCCGACGGAGCGAAAAGCGTCGAGCAGATTGCGCGGCAGCTTGCCAGGCTTTTGCTCGGAAAACCTCGGCGCCCATGAGCGCAGCCGGCACGCAAGCTATCGGTACTTCTTGAAGACGGCCTTCGCATCGCGGTGGGCGCGCTCCAGCGTGCAGATCGCCGGATCGTCGTCGTGGCCGCTGAAAAAATCATCCGCCTGGGCGCGCATCACCATCTTGATCGCAGCCTCATCACTCATCCCGTACTTCTCGGTGATCAGCGTGGTGACTTCGTCGAGGTGTTCTTCGTAGGTCATTCTGAATCGTCCTGTCGTGCGGCCGGCTTCATGCCGGCCAGATACAGCGCTTCCACCTGTTGCCGCGCCCACGGCGTGCGCCGCAGGAACTTGAGGCTCGAGGCGATGCTGGGTTCGTTGCGGAAGCAGCGGATATCGATTCGCCGCCCCAGGCCATCCCAGCCATGACGCCGCACCAGCTCGTCCAGCAGCGCTTCCAGGGTGATGCCGTGCAGCGGATTGTTCGGCTGGGCGTCAGACATCGAAGCAGGCTGCTGCTTCGTCGTCATTCATCAGTGTCCGTGCTTGCCATGCGCTTTCGCCGGCGGTGCTGCCGCTGCGGCCGGTGCGGGATAGCGGATCACCACGATCTCTTCGTCGGGCTCGAGCCAGAACTCGCCGTGCGGCCCCTTGGCATTGCCGGTGATCAGCAGGATCAGGCCGTCCTCGACGCGCACCTCGGTCACGGTTTCCCAGGCGAAGGTGGGATGGGCATTGCTTCCCGTGCCGTTATAGATGTGGTCGTTCACCCGCACCTCCGACGCCGCCACGGTGATCTTGCTGGTCATGTCCGCTTCTCCCCTTTGTTCCGCCCTAGCGTAACAGAGACGCCCTGCCGGCAGCGATGGCGTCCGCGACAGTCGGCGCCGGCGACACGGCAAGCCTTGTCCCCTGAATCGCCGGACTACCGGCGTCAGCGCTTCCCAAGCCGTCGAGAAAGTCGTCGCAGTCCTGCTCCAGCTTGGCGTCGAGCAGATGATCGGCGCGCGTCGTGCCGAGATTGATCGCCATGACCGGCTTGCCTTCGCGGCGGGCGAACTCGACGAAGCGGAAGCCCGAATACACCATCAGCGAGGAACCCGCCACCAGAAGCCCGGCCGCCGCCTTGATCGCCGCCATGGCGGACGCCACCCGCTCCCGCGGCACGCTGTCGCCGAAGAACACCACGTCGGGCTTGAGCATTCCGCCGCAGGCGGGACAGGCCGGCACCCTGAACCCGGCGTACAGCTCCGCGGCCAGATGAGCGTCGCCATCCGGGGCGACCGGCGCCGGATGGCCCGTCAGTTCCGGATTGGCCGCGCCCAGCCAGTCCTGCACCGACGCCCGCGGATGTTTGGCCCGGCATGACAGGCAGATCACCGCCGCCAGCCCGCCGTGGAGTTCGACCACCCTGGCGCTGCCGGCCTTGTGGTGCAGGCCATCGACATTCTGCGTGACGATCAGATCGATCCTGTCCTCCTGTTCCAGGCGCGCCAGCGCGTGGTGGCCGCGGCCCGGGGCCGCCGCGGCCACCGTCGGCCAGCCGAAGAAGCTGCGCGCCCAGTAACGTTGCCGGACGCTGGCAGAACGCAGGAAGTCGCTGTGATTGAGCGGCGGCGCGCCCTGCCAGTTGCCCTCCCGGTCCCGATAGGCCGGGATCCCGCTGGAGGTGCTCAGCCCGGCACCGGTGATGACCACCACGGAACCCTGCTCGAACAGCCTCCGGACCCGATCGCCGGCCCGGCTGTCGACAATGGGGGCATCAAGCTTCATTTCCGGAACCCCTTGTTTCCTCTTTGACCGGCGATTATCCGGCATGGACAGTTGACGGAGGGCAGTCCATCGAGGCTCACTGTCGCGGCGGCTGCAAGGCAGCGGGATGGCCATGGGCGGCGACGAGCGCTGCTTCGGCACTCGGCCCTCAAGAGTCAGTCACATCGCTTCTCCATTGCCGACCTTCGCATGCGGTAATTTCTCCGAAGCCGCCGCTCAAGCGGAGCCAGGAACTTTTCCTGGCGAACCCGGGCAATGCCAATGCTGGCGATGGCCAAAGCTATCCCTCGATAAGCACGGCTGTCCCGCTTGCCGAGACCATCAGCATTCCATTTTTCTCGCCCAACACTTCGTAATCGAGATCAATACCAACGACAGCGTTGGCACCCAACTCCCGCGCCTGCTCTGACAGTTCATCCAATGCAATCTGCCGCGCCTTGCGAAGTTCCTTCTCATACGTGCCGGAGCGACCGCCTACGATGTCACGAATACTGGCAAACATATCCTTGAAAATATTGGCACCGAGAACAGCCTCACCGGCGACAACGCCGCAGTACCTGGTGAATTTCCTGCCCTCGAATGAGGGAGTAGTCGTCATGTCCATTCTTAAGGTCTCCGGAAATTATTGATGGCAAGGCCGCAAGGATACGCCTGCCATACAGCAGGAACGGCCATTGGCGGTGGCGGGCTCCACTTCAGCACCCGGCCAGAAGCGGCCATTCGATGGCGATCCCCATAGCAGTCATTCGGCATGGAGTAGTATGCTTTCTGGAATTTTCTCCATGCAGGGTTTGGCAGCTCGTTTACTAACCCAGTAAACGCCGGACGCCGCCAAGGCATTATTTACAAGGAAGTTTCGATGAAGCCGATTCCGAGTTATACGTCAGCCCCGTCCGTTTACCTTCAGATTTGCTGTCCACTTCACGTTAGAGTGCACCTTCAGCCATGGACGTTCAGCTTTTTCTGCAGTGGCTCCCAGGCATCCTAATGGTTGCAGTGCCATCGTTTCCGGCGTTCTTCTTCATTAAGCGCGGCTTTCTAGTTCGCCTCGCAGTTGCTTGCATTTCCGCAGGCTGCTTTCTGCTTCTGTTCGGTGCGGTCATTGGTCACCAGTTCTCTTTCACTCGCCGCGAAGACGTGCCGGTGTTAGCGTTGGGGTTTGCTTTTGCTTGGTTGCTTTCGGCTAGCATGCGTACTCTCCGCTCAACCATTTCCCGGGGCCATACCTCATGATCGGAGTAAAAAAGCGCTCTAACCCGGCGCTCAACCTCGCTCCCTTCGGTCGCTGGACGCTGCGCGATAAAGCCGCGCAGCGCCGGTTAGCTCTACGTTATGCCTTATTCCTCTAGCCCTTACACACGATGAGTCTTTTTATTTTCATCCTATCGGTGATGGTATTAGTCGTACTTCTAGTTGCGGTGAAGGCCACCTTCTTCCCCGCTTGGAAAAAGTTGGCGATTAAAGCACGTAACCAAGGCGCTGACAGCTACGCACAAATGGGTCCAAGCATATGCTTCTATCGCACGGTAAATGGTCAGCTTGAGTATACGCAGTGCGAAGCTGAGTTCTGGTCATCAAACTCTTGGCAACTCGTTTGGAGTCCCTGCACATCAACGTACCCACTCAAAAGACACCCACTGAAGAAATGGATTCGTTGATCCAATTAAAGCGGCATAACAGTTCCATCGAGAGGGACCGCCTATCGGCGGCCCCTCATGTCAAACGTTAGATTTCATGGTCACGATCCCGCCACATATAGAACGGCTCCGATCGAATGTCGCGGAAGTTAAGCGACTTGTCGCAATTCATGGACAGCTAACCGGCATCGGTCCTGGAAGACGCCATGATGTGCAAGTACTGAACAAGAGCGCGGTTCTCTTGGTTGTCGCGTCCTGGGAATCCTTTATTGAGGCACTGATTTTGAGTAGTGCTCAATTCCTTTCCGAGAATGCGGAGACAATTGCCGATATTCCGGATAAAACAAAGCTATGCATTTCCAATCGGCTAAAACGAGAGAACCACGACAACGCCATATGGGCATTAGCAGGTCTAGGATGGAAAGAGCAAATTCTCGCGGAGGCTAAGGATAGAACGAGTCGACTGCACACTCCAAAAGCCACGAACATTGACGAACTCTTCATGTCCATTATTGGTCTGCCCAAGTTATCGTCACACTGGCATTGGCCAGGTGCGAAGCATGAAAATGTTTCAGCACGCCTTTCAATGCTCCTAGATCTCCGCCACGAAATTGCCCATGGCGTAGAAACCAGCCGGTCAGTTACAAAGAAATATGTGGAAGAAAGCAATGTTTTTATGATCCGCCTTGCTGCAATATCGAGTAACCGCGTTCGAATGCACTTGATAGGAATAACCCACAAAATTCCTTGGTACACCTTCTTTAAGGGTGCAGCAAGATGAAATCTAACCCTACGGTCGAGCTCGCTCCCTTCGGTCGCTGGACGCTGCGCCATAAGGCGGCGCAGCGCCGCTCACCTCCACGTTAGAAAACTTATGCTCCGACTTCACCTCCTGCCACTGTTCTTCTCCATCGCCGTGAGCGCGTGTGGAGTTATTGGCCCGAAACTGGATTTCTATGACTCTGCGTCAGTTGCAAAAGAGGCTAACGTCGCAACAATCTCGGGCTCAAAAACTCAAGCGCAGCAACCGCTATCTCCTGTCCTTATTTTTATGGACAGCATCGACAAGAAGGTTACTGGTCGAGCCAAAGAGCAGCGTTGCAGTTTCAACAGGAATTTCTCCGTTCTGCCAGGAAAACATGAACTTCTAGTGGTCATCACTGCTGGTGAACCATTTGCTTCCAGCCGATTTGGGGTTGCCACCGTACAAATCAGCGCTATGCCCAATGCCAAACTAACGCTTAAGGGTGAAGCTCATTCAAATATCTCAGCCACCGTTTGGGCCGAAGACTCAGCTGGTGGTATTGCATCTGAAAAAGTCGCAGTAACTCTCAAAGACAGCCCATCTAAAGGAATGCCAATCGGCTTTGCGGCCATTGAAGACTCATGTTCATTGCCATGACCACGCAGTTTTCTAACCCGGCGTTCGAGGGGAGCTGCGCTAAAAGCCGCGCAGCCCCCTCAACTCGACGTTGGGTATATCTGAATGTATCCGTCGGTAGCTAATCCCTGGCTGCGCAAGGGCATAGGTTTGGCGTTCGGCCTAACCGCTCTTTTCTACCTGGGCGGCGTCGATTGGGCGTACAGCTATTCCACCGACCGGCTGTTCGAAGCCTTTACTGCCTATGCCGTGGCGGTAGCCATCGCGTATCTTCCTTACTATGTCCTACCTACGCTGCTCAGCAGTGCCAATAACTTTCCCCGCCTACAAATTGCTTGCTTTGTTGGTACAGCATGTTTGCCATTGGTCATGTTCCCGTTCTATCGGCGAGGTCTGGAGCCAACAAACGGATGGGACTATTTGTTGGTTCCATTCTGGCAACTAGGTCTGGAACTCGTGCTGCACTTTGCTGTAAAGATCGTCGCCATGTTCGCGAAAGCCAATTCTTCCAAAAGTTAGCCGAGCCATATGCCCAACCCATCCATCAACCCGGCGCTGCGCGATGAAGCCGCGCAGCGCCGGTTATGTCAGACGTTGGGCGTCATGAGATGACAACGCGCGCGTTCAAGGGCTTTGCCTCGCTGAAGGCTCCGATCGATCTTCTGCAAAAGATCCGACATGACTTCAAACGCCTCAGCGACGCCCCCGATGACGTTTACGCCGCATTTGATTTCTTTGTTTCTGCCTACCACATGCTTGACTGGCTTCACCCTAACGATGACGCTGGCCGAAAAGCCGAAGAGAAGAAATACCCTCTGCTGCAGGTCTGCTCGCACCTTGCGAACGGAGCGAAACACTTCGAGGCCACCGCGAAACAACACACATCCGTGCATGATGTCGTCGCTGAAGAAGGTGCGTTCCCACGAGGAGCGTTCCAGTCCAATGCGTTTCAGGTTGGCGGCCTTTTTATCCGACTCGATAGCCACGCCGCCGCGCTCTTCGGAGCAAAAATAGAGGCTATCGATTTTGCACAGAAAGTCTTGGCGCATTGGGAAGCCGATGTGCGATTAGCGAAATGAGCGAGTCAATGACGCCCAACCCATCAATCAACACGGACGCTGCGCGATGAAGCCGCGCAGCGCCGGTTATGTCAGACGTTGGGGAATCCATGCCTGATAGCGCTTGGACGTGCGGTTCTTGCAGGAAAGGGAACCCACCCTACACAGAGGTATGTCGCGAGTGCGGCGTAGCGACTGCGCCCTCGAAACTTCAGCGCGCGAACTTCGGTTCCTCAAAATCCGCCGCAGACAAAACGAATGCAGCAGAGAACCCGAACATAAAGACTGATTGGATTGGCGATCACCCGACACTGGCAGTGATCGGACTTCTATGTCTTATTGCGTTCTTCATACTCAATTTCGTGAGTATTGCGCCTGTGGCTTCGCCCGGCTTTGTGTTCATGTTGTTCTTGGCGGGCGTTCATCCAATCGTCAGCGCAGTCCGCGGTTTCTCCTCGATATTTGGCAAACGATTTTTCGGGCTTTCTGCGAATCAAAGATTCCGTGCACTGCAATTAGTTGCCGTGCTTCTTTTGCCAACTGTGGGCATAGTCGCCTTTGTGGCTGTTTTCATCGCCGAATTTTCATTTCAGCTCAAGTGCTCCGGGGGCGCCTGTGCCCAAGGTGGAATGGCAGTAATGGTTTACATGCCTGTCGCCTGGGTAAGCTATTTCATCGTTTCGTTTCTCTCTGAATTCTTTGTGCGAAGGGGCTGGTGGCCAGATACGATACGGCCACACTTCGTGCCCTTAATCCCACCCTAATGCAATCGCATGAACTCTTCACCATTAAATCGCCGTATCGCTAGCGCCGACTTTTATGTCCCGGTCTCTTCCCCAACCCGGCGCTCAACCTCGCTCCCTTCGGTCGCTGGACGCTGCGCGATGAAGCCGCGCAGCGCCGGTCACCTCTACGTTGGGCGTCACAAGGAGCCGCATGAAACGAATCGCTGCTGTAAGTGCTCTGGTAGCCATCGCCGGTTGCGGCGCCATACCTTCAAACAAGGCGGAGCTATTACAGGCTGGGCCGCGGAGCGAAAGGTATTGCTACTCCGAAGCGCCTTCCGAAATCACGCAACGAGTGCGGCAGTACCTTTTTGGCTGCTATCGCACCGTTAGTCGTGGTACGGCTGTTCCAGTTGCGGGAGCAGTTGTTCCGGTTAAGAGCACGTTCCATTGGGAAACCGAGGAAGAACCAACTGCGTCAGGCACGCAGTTCACCGTCAAGAGTGCCTACGGGTATGTCCTTGGGGCTCAAATAAGTGGCTCAGAGCGCCAATGCAATGCGGTACTCCAAGTCATCGCCGGGAATCAAATGTGGAGCGATCGTTTTGTAACGCTCGATCGGGTAGCGCGGAAGGAGATGGTCGAGTGTCCGTACTAGCGCGAATGCCGCCCAACCCGGCAGTCGAGCGGATCTGCGCGAAAAGCCGCGCAGGCCAGTGATTTTGAACGTTAGAACTCACCACATCATGAAGACAACTACTACTGCACTTATTCTCTGTTCCATAGCAATGTCCGCCATTGCAAACGTTACTGGTTCATCGGTGTCACACCCGCTGTACGGGAAGTGGTCATGGACCTATGCAAAAAACAACTGCACTGAGGTATACGACTACCGTCTAGACAACACTTCCGTGATAACCAGCGGCGAAGAGCAAGCAGAGAGCCGTTTTACTATTAGCGATAACCCCGATTTGAATGGGTTCTATCGTATGACGGATGTAGCAATTAAGAGCAATGGACGCACTGGCTGTGATGGCGAACCGGGTGGGACACCCGTTGGTGACACGGCGACCAACTATATTTTTTTCAGCCCAACAAAAAACGAAATGGTCATGTGCCAAGAGCCTTCTTTTAGTGCCTGTATGGGCCCGCTTCGGCGCATTTCACAATGAGTCCTAACACTGCGGTCAACACCGCTCCCTTCGGTCGCTCGGACCTGCTGCAAGCGGCAGGCCGGTTACTTTGAACGTTGGGCATCTATTCTTGTATTCCGCTTCATCAACAGCTAGGGAGAAACCGTGAATCTCAAAGTCAGCACAGTCGCCGTCCTTGCACTTTTAGTTAGTGCCTGCTCGACATATACAACTCCTCGGTATGCAATCAATGCCGATACCAACGTGGCGCTAAAGGGGCTTAGCACATCAGGTTTATCGGTCGGGACGTTCACCGGCCCCGCAAGTTTTGACAGATCGTGCCGGGCAGCTGGCCCACTTGCAGCACCTGACGGTATCTCTTACTCGGAATACATCAGAAAGGCACTCGCGGATGAACTGAAGGTTGCTGGCGCGTACGCCGAAGCAAACCCCCGTATTACCCTCTCTGGAGTGGTGAACAGGCTAGAGTTCTCGTCCAGCCGTGGCCTGACCGGGGGTTCCTGGGATATTCAGATATCACTGAACTCCTCCAACGGCAAGACTTTGCCAGTTGCGGAGCACTACGAATTCGAGAGTGGCTTTGTCGCCGACACTGCTTGCAAGCAAACCGCAGAGGCATATTTCCCGGCAGTTCAGAATTTGATCGCCAAGGCGGTTCGGTCGCCCGAATTCAAATCACTCATTCAATAAGCGAACAAGATACCCAACCCGGCGGTCAACCTCGCTCCCTTCGGTTGCTGGACGCTGCGCGCTAAAACCGCGTAGCGCCGGTTAGCTCTACGTTGAGGCTCCCATAGCTCTCGGTCGTTGCCAAATTGAATTTGAAAGATGAGAAATTGAATCGCTCCGCATGTATAACCAACAACAGTTTGGTGTCTTTGGTCGTTGGTATGGCTGTTCTGTTGCTAGCGGGTTGCGCATCTGCGCCAGTGACTCGTGTAGTAACCCCAACGCCCCTGAAGGCTGGATCCTCCAAGCTTATCGTCTATCGAGAGTCAGCCAAGCTAGCGATGCTCGCGGAACCATCGGTACTAATTGACAACGCTGATGCTGGAAAGTTGTACAACAACAGTGCCATAGAAATACCTATTGAGCCCGGAACTTACCGCCTCACATTTGTCGGAAACGCGATGAATTGGTATTTTCCTGCGCGGCGCATCACTGTTGATGTGGCTCCAAACGACACCAAATTCGTAAGGCTGTTGGTCTTTGATAAGAAAGTGGAACCGAAAACTACGGCAGTTGTAACAGGTGGGGTTCCAATACTTGTTCCCACGAATGTCGGCGACACCATAGGTATCGACGTAAGTGAGCGAAGTGCAGATGAAGCGGAGCCCGTGTTGGCAAAGATGAAGCGCTGAACCTTATGCTCGTATCGCTCATTGCCCCAACCCATCAATCCACCGGAGCTGCGCAAGAAGCCGCGCAGCTCCGGTGATTTCAGACGTTGAGCGACCGCTTTCTAAGAGAGTGACCGGCAGCTAAGGGCACGGAAGAGTCATTGCCCTCAATAATTTGAGCGTCCTGTTCCGGATCACCGGCGGCGATGCCGCCGGCCGGGACGCTATTCAGCCGCCTTCTTCTGATAGCCGCGTTCGGCCATGCAGCGATCCATGATCGTGACGACCATACTGTCGTCGGTGGCCAGGTGGCTGGTCTTGCTGCTGCAAGCCGCCAGGTCGGCCTGCCTTGTCGAGGGCGTCATTTCCGGCTTGACCCACTCGTATCTTGTCGCGCAAGCCGCGATCACAAGGCACAGGGAACTTGCAAGAAGCAGTCGACGCATTTTGGTCACCTCACATGATTAACCCGAATACTTAATCATAGTCACTATTCGCCGAAATGCGAATGGAGCAGCCGGCAGCCGCCGCCGGATTCAATCCCTGTCTATCTTCTGTCCGCGCATCCGACGGGGAACGTTCATCGCCGTCCCGCCGGCGCCGACTGAGGAGCCAGAGCCAAGGACAGCAAGATTCCCGGGCAGGCCCCACGGCCGGATCAATTCGGCCGCCGGCCCCTCATGACCCGCCCGGGGCGGCCACGGCGGCGATGAATTCGCGCAGGCAGCCGGCCACCTCGTCAGTCGCCTCTTCCGGCAGGAAGTGCCCGCAATCGAGCGGCCTTCCCCTGACGTCGCCGGCCTTCTCCCGCCACAGGGCGAGCAAATCGTAATTGCGGCCGACGAAGCCGCGCGCGCCCCACAGCACCAAGAGCGGTGCGCCGATGCGGCGATCGGCATCCGCCTCGTCATGCACCAGGTCGATGCCGGCGGCGGCGCGGTAGTCGTCGCAACTGGCACGGATGGCTTCCGGGTCGGAAAAACAGCGGACGTACTCGGCCACCGCCTCGACCGAAAACGCCTGTGGGTTGTCCATGCTCCAGCGCGTGAGGCAGCCCTTGAGCCAGGCTGCCGGGTCGGCGGCTATCATGCGCTCCGGCAGCGGCGGCTTCTGGATCAGGAAGAACCAGTGGAAATAGGCGGTCGCCAGGGCCTGGTTGGTCAGGGCGAAGGTGGTCAGGGTCGGCGCGATGTCCATGATGCAGGCGCTGAGGATGCGCGCCGGGTGGTCCAGGCACAGCCGGTGCAGGACGCGCGCGCCGCGGTCGTGGCCGGCGACATGGAAGCGCTCGTGGCCGAGCGCCGTCATCAGTTCTGCCATGTCCGCCGCCATGGCCCGCTTCGACTGGTTCGCCGCATCGGGAAGCGATGGCGGCTTGCCCGAGTCACCGTAGCCGCGCAGGTCGGGGATCACCAGGGAAAAATCCCCGGCGAGCCGCGGTGCCAGCCGGTGCCACATGGCGTGCGTCTCGGGATAGCCGTGCAAGAGCAGCAATACCGGGCGGCCGGGATTGGGCCGCAGCCGGACGTGAATCGCGGTCCCGGCCACGGCGATGCGCCGGGTAACGAAAGACGGATCGAACAGGCTCATGGCCGTCCCGATTTAACGTGAAGCAACATGTTCGGAGCGACTGGTGACAGTCGAGCACAGCGAGCCGATCAATAGCCTCCCCGCGAGGGGAGGATGGGAGGGGCGGGCTTTCAATTCGCCTTTCGCGTGTTTCATCATCAGCGGGTGGCTCTCGCTGCCATGAGCGTCAGACCAGAGGCTGGAACAGCACGTCCAGATCGCCGGCGGTCAGCAGGTGGCCGCCGCCCTCGCCGCCAATCCCGCCCTGTTTCATCAACTGGTCGGCGAGCCCGCGCTTGCGACCCTGCAGGGCGAGGATCTTTTCCTCGACCGTGCCCTGGGTCATCAATTTGTAGACGAACACCGGCTTGTCCTGGCCGATGCGATGGGCGCGCGCCGTGGCCTGCTCTTCCACCGCCGGGTTCCACCACGGATCGTAATGGATCACGGTATCGGCGGCCGTCAGGTTGAGGCCCGTGCCGCCCGCCTTGAGGCTGATCAGGAACAGCGGCACGCGGCCCTGCTGGAAGTCGTCGATGGGGGTTTCGCGGTCGCGGGTCTGGCCGGTGAGCTTGGCGTAGAGGATGCCGCGCTTTTCGAGCTCGAGTTCGATCAGCCCCAGCATCGAGGTGAACTGCGAGAACAGCAGTACCTTGCGGCCTTCGTCGAGCAGTTCATCAAGCATTTCCATCAGGGTCGCCAGCTTGGCCGAATGGGCGTGGCCTTTTTTCACCAGCGCCTCGGCCGCCGGCAGCTTCACCAGGCGCGGGTCGCAGCAGATCTGCCGCAGCTTGAGCAGCGCGTCGAAAATCATGATCTGGCTGCGGCCCACGCCCTGCTCCGTCAGCACCACGCGCAGCTTGCGGTCGAAGGCCACGCGCAGGGATTCATAGAGATCGCGCTGGCCGCCCTCGATTTCCACCCAGCGCACCATCTCGGTACGCGGCGGCAGATCCTTCAGCACCTGCTCCTTGGTCCGCCGCAACAGGAAAGGCCGCACCCGCTCGGCAAGGCGCACGCGCATCTCCTCGTCGCCGAGCTTTTCGATGGGGGTGCGGAACACCTGGGTAAAGCGTTTGGCATTGCTGAGCAGGCCCGGCATCAGGAAATCGAACTGCGCCCAGAGTTCGCCCAGGTGGTTTTCCAGCGGCGTTCCGGTCAGCGACAGGCGATGACGGGCGCGCAGCGAGCGCGCCACCTGGTGCGATTGCGCCTTGGGGTTCTTGATGAACTGCGCCTCGTCCATCACCAGCAGATGCCAGTCCTGCGCCAGCAGGGTTTCGCGGTCGCGCACCAAGAGCGGGTAGGTGGTCAGCACCAGATCGGCGCCGGCAATCTCGCCAAAGCGTTCGGCGCGGTCCTTGCCGTGCAGGGTCAGCACCTTGAGATCGGGCGCAAACTGCGCGGCTTCGTTGCGCCAGTTGGCCATCAGGCTGGTGGTGGCCACCACCAGGCTGGGGCGATCCGCCCGGCCCGAGGCCTTTTCCAGATGCAGGTGAGCCAGGGTCTGCACCGTCTTGCCCAGGCCCATGTCGTCGGCAAGGATTCCGGCCAGACCGTATTCGCGCAGGAACTGCAACCAGTCCAGGCCGATCTGCTGATAGGGCCGCAAGGTTGCCGTGAATCCGGGCGCCTGCGGATGATGCGTCATGCCGGAAAAGTCGTTCAGGCGGCGGCCCAGGGCGCGCAGTTCCTCGCCGCCTATCCATTGCGTCGGCAAGGTCTCCAGCCCGGCCAGGGCCGCGGCGTTGTGGCGCGACAGGCGCGGCCGGTCCTCGTCGAGGAACTCCAGCAAGGGCAGCAGCCAGGCCTTGAGCCGCCCGGCCGGCACCGGCAGGATGCGGCGCGCGTCGAGTGCCACCGGGAAGGTCTGGCTGTCTTCGAGGCCGCGCACCACGCCGAGCAGGTCCGGCTGCTCGCGCAGCAGGCGCAGCAAGGGCGGTACCAGGCTGACGCGTTCGCCGGCAACGGTGACGCCCAGATCCAGATCGAACCAGTCGCTGCCGACGGACTCCTCGACGGCGACGAACCAGTCTTCCGCCTGGGCGATGCAATACGGAAAGTCGTCGGCGAATACGACCGGGATGCCTTGCCGTTCCAGTTCGGCCACGCCTTCGTTGAGGAAGGACAACCAGCCGACGGCATCGTTGCGCGACGGCATCAGGCCGTCCTCGGTGCCATCGAAACGCTGGTAGTTCGCCAGGCTGCGCTGCCAGCTTTCCAGGCCGACGGCTCGAACCCGCTGGAAGATCGCGCTTTCCTCCGGCAGATCGCGCTGCAGCGTCTGCCACTCGCCGGCCAGGCGTTGCCGCATGAAGGACGGCGGCCGCTCGACGCCGACCACGGTCAAGCCTTGCGGATAGTCGAAATACAGCACCGCCAGTGCCAGATCATCGTGCAGACGGCTCATGGCGAGGTGCCGGAAACGCCCCTGGGTCAGCACCAGGCGGGCTTCCGGCTTGCCCGCCGCCACGGCCTGCGGCGCATCGGGCAGGGGCAGTGCGACGTGCCGCTCGTGCGTCAGTTGCGCCAGCCTTTCGCGTACCAGTGGCGCGTCGGCTTCGTTGAGCGGCGGCGCCGCCATCAGCTGCTGCAGAAGTCGGGGAGAGAGGTCGGATTGCAGTTCGCCGACCGTTCCCGCCGCCGTATCCAGATAGAACGGCGGCCAGGTCGGGATCATCTGCAGCGAGGCCGGCAGGTCGAATGCCAGTTGCTGCAGGCCGGCCAGGTTGTGCGTCCACGACAGACTCAGCGGCCGGGGTGCGCCGGATTCGAGAGGCAGCTCGACGAGGCCGTCGAGATAAAGTCGTCCCGTGCGCAGCGCCAGGCGCAGCAGCAAGGCGCCGGTTTCGCCGGAGAGGTCGACCGCTTCATTGTAGAAATAGCCGCCCCCGGCCTGCAAGGCCAGGAACAGGCGCAGCGGCGTGATGTCGTCGTCGAGAATGAAGTCACGGTGACTGCGTGCGCTGCCCAGATCATAGGGCTGCGGACGGTACACCGCCGGCTTGCCGACGCCGCCCTTCTTCATGGGCCGGCTCTTGCCCACACTGAGGCTGGGCGGGCTGCCCGGCCGCAACAGATATACGACGCGCGCCTGGGAGCTTTTCTCCGGCGGCCGCGGTGCCTCCGCTTGATCGAGCGAGCCCAGCCACTCGAGCGCCGCTTCACTGGGTTCCGGGTAGCCGGCAGCGTGCCGTGACGGCGCACTTCCGTTGCCGGCAAAATTTCCGATATCCGTCGTCTGCCCCAGGTTCAGCAGCGTCGCCACGACATGCTTGCAATTCTCCCGCACGGGGCACATGCAGGAATTATCGACGTCGGCAATGGCGCCGCCAGGATCCAGTTCCAGCCACAGATCGACCTCGTAGGGCTGCTTGCGCGTGCCCTGCACCTCGGCTTCGACATGGATTTCACCGGGTGCCCGCTCCACGCGCTTGACCCGGACACGGCCCTCGCCGGCGTAGACGCGACCCCGCTGCAGGGTCGCACCGTCGAAGCGGCCGGCGAAGTCGCCCAGCGCATCGCTACTGAAAAAGGGATTGGCGGTCATTCAATGAAGTCAGGTCAGGGGGTCGACGACCATAGCACATACGACGGGTCGCCGGTCTTGTCAGTCGCGGCTGTTTTTCCGCTTGCGGTACTTGACGGCGGCCCCACGGCATGCGCCGTATCTCCGGCGCCGACTATTCAATGCTTGCCCGAGTTTGCCCCCGGCCGGATAGCGGACGACGGTCGACGCTTAGCAACTAATCACACACGGCGCAACAATTTCACTAACTCATTGATGCGAAATAGTTTAGCTTGAACAAAGCGGCAGGCATATATCTTGTGTGAAGATTTTATTAGACTTCATACCGCACTCCCTGCCCAAGGCCATCGCCCATGGAAAGCCTCAACGAATGGATTGCCCTGCTTGTCCTGGTCTTTGTCCTCGGCGCCAGGCACGGCCTCGACGCCGACCACCTCGCTACCATCGACGGCCTGACCCGCCATAACCTGCGCTTTGCGCCGGCACGCGCGCGCTGGTGCGGTTCGCTGTTCTCGCTGGGACATGGCGCCATCGTCATGCTGATCGCCCTGACGGTCGGCATGGCCTCGAGCGCCTGGCAGGTGCCGGCATGGATGGAAGACCTCGGTACCTGGATTTCTATCGGCTTCCTGACCCTGCTCGGCATCCTCAACCTGCGCGCCGTGTTGACGGCGCCGGCCGGCGAAATGGTGGCGACGGTGGGCATCAAGGCCGGCCTGCTGCGCCGCCTGCAGGCGACCTCGCATCCGCTGGCGATTGCCGCCGTCGGTTCCCTGTTCGCGCTGTCCTTCGACACCCTGAGCCAGGCCGCGCTGTTCGCCGTCACCGCCACGCAGCACGGCGGCATCGCTCACGCCCTGACGCTGGGTGCGACGTTCACCCTCGGCATGCTGCTGGCCGATGGCGCCAATGGCCTCTGGATCGCCGGCCTGCTGCGCCGCGCCGACCACCGTGCGCGCATCGCCTCGCGCGTCATGGGCCTGATGGTGGCGGCGATCAGCCTTGCCGTGGCCGGCTTCGGCCTCGCCCGCTGGCTGCGAACCGATGTCTCGCAATGGTACGAGGGCAAGGAAGTGCTGCTGGGCGCCGGCGTCATCGCCCTGCTGACGGCCAGCTTCATCGTCGGCAACTGGCTGGCGCGCGGCGCGCGACTGGCTGAAAGCAGGGCGAACTGACGCGGCTTCAGTCGAGTTCAACCAGCCCCTGCGGCGTGCGCAGGTAGGCAACCAGTTGCGCCGGTTCGCCCGCCGCGCAAGGATGTACGTCAAGCCGCGAAGCGAGGCCCAGGCTGCCCAGCGTTGTCCGGATGCGTGCCGGCTGCGGATGGAAACCCTCCAGCTTCATCAGGCGGCAGCCGGCATCGGGCAGGCGTGACGCGGGATGCTGCGGCACATCCCACTGGATCAGCGTCGGCACCAGCCCATCGCCCGGCAGCGATCCGTCCGGCGGCACGGTGATGCGCCAGCGGTAGTCGCCGCGTTCCATGGCGAGAATCTCGCCCAGGGCTTCGCCGCTGCCCGCCGCGTCGCGCGTGATGTCACGACTGCGCGCCACCCAGTGGATCAGGCGCGGGCGGTCCGGCGCCGGCAAGCGGTCCAGCGCGAACCAGCGCGGCCGGTCCGGCGGTGCGGCCGCAGGATCGACGGCGATCAGTTCGAGGTAGAAGCTTTCTCCCAGACGGAGCAGGCGGTTGTGCGTGCCCATGCGGACATGTTTGCCGCCGACCGCCAGCGCGACACCGAGGTGATGCTCCAGCCAGGCAGCGCCGGCATCGAGGTCGTGCGCGGCGAGGACCAGGTGATCGGGCTCGACCACCTAGGTTTTCGGCTTCAGATGCACATGCCCGTGTCCGCCGCCGGCAGGCCGGTAGCCGTGGCCGTGGGCACGCCCGGAATCGACGTCGACGTCGATCAGGTTGAGCTGGCCGTGGCGCACGCCGCGCTCGGCGATCAGGGCATCGGCAAAGCCGCGCACCGCCGCGCTCGGGCCGCGCAGGATGACGCTCTCGAGGCAGTTCTCGTGATCGAGATGGGCATGCAGGGTGGCGACGGTGAGGTCGTGCTGGCCGTGCTGCAGGGCCGTCAGACGTTCGGCCAGGTCGCGTTCATGATGGTTATAGACGTAGGACAGGTTGGCGACGCAATGGCCGGCCCCGCCGCGATTCTGCCGCGCCTGTTCCAGATGGGCGCGCAAAAGATCGCGCACTGCCTCGGAGCGGTTGCTGTAGCCGCGCTCGGCGATCAGCCGGTCGAACTCCGCGGCCAGTTCGGCGTCGAGGGAAATGGTGATGCGTTCCACCTCAAACGGGGCCCTTCAGTTCAATGACCTGTTCCACCACGCCGCCGCGCTTCAGCTTTTCCAGTCGTTGCTCGCGCTCGGTCTTCACCACGCGATCCAGGTAATCGAGATTGCGGTCGATGGACTCCTGGTAGAAATTCCGGTCGGCACCCTGTTGCTTGGCGAAATGCCGAGCCAGGCAGACCGACATCCCGTTCAGGTCCTGGTCGAGCCGGCCCTTGGTCATGCGATAGAAGGCCGTGGTCTTTTCCAGCAGGTCGTGGACATCGGCGAAGCCGCCCATCTGGGCTTCCTCGAATTCGAAATAGAGCAGGAGCACGCGTTCGAGATATTCGCGATTCGCCATCTGCCCGATCAGGTCGGCCGTCGCCGTGGCGTAGGCGGCGCGCTGCAGTTGCAGATTGTCGAAAGTGACCCAGCCGGGATGCTTGCGGTGATCGGTGAGCAGAATCACCTTGGTGGTCGCCTCGATCAGTGCCGGCGGCAGATCCAGCAGGTGCCGCCGCGTAAACTCGACGCCGCGCATGACGTGGCTGGCGGTGAATTGCGCGCCGGTGCCGCTGGCCTCCTCGTCGCTCATCAGATAGCCGACATCGTGCATCAGCGCGCCGATCAGCGCGGCATCGATGTGGTCGCCATCCAGTCCCTGCCCCGCAAGGTGCAGGCCATGCAGCATGCGCGCAGTGCACAGCACCACTTCGTTGGTGTGGATGCGGTTGTGATACAGGGTCTTGAGTTTCTGATAACCGGGCAGATCGCCGTCGAAGGCCCGGTTCAGCAGGTCGAAAGCAGCACTGACGCGCGCCAGGTCGTGCCCCGGCGCAAAGCTGCGAACGATCGCCGCCACCTGCGCTTCCACCTCTGCGGTGTCGCGGATATTGCCCAGCGCGGCAAAGGGACTGTCGTAGTTCATGGGATCCATCAGGCTTGAAGTACAAATGCTAGCAGAGCGGAATGAGAAATTCTGTTGCCGTCATATATTTGAGCCAGGACGTCTGTTGACCTAGATTAAGTCGCGTCGGCGGAACAGGGATATGCTGCATTGCAGTAAGGGCTGCATTTGCATTCCATGGGAGTTCTCATTCATGTCTGACACCCATAGCATCGATATCGTTCTCGATCGTCACCGGCGCGATGGCACGCACCTGATGCAGATCCTGCGCGAAACCCAGGAACAGCTGGGCTGGCTTTCCCCCGCCACGCTGACCCATATCGCCGCCGCGATCGGCTGGCCGCGCGCCATGGTCAGCGGCACCGCCTCCTTCTACAGCTTCTTCCACACCCGGCCGCGCGGCAGGTATTGCGTGCTCTGGTCGGACAACATCACCGACCGCATGCTGGGCAATGCCGACCTGATGGACGCGATGTGCAAGAAGCTCTGGCTCGAGCCCGGCCGGGTCTCCGAAGACGGCCTGGTCAGCGTGAATACCACCTCCTGCACCGGCATGTGCGACCAGGGCCCGGCCGTGCTGGTGAATTACCGCGCCATTCCCCAAATGAGCCAGGGGCGCCTGGGCGAAATGGTCGGCCTGATCCGCAGCGAAACTCCGGTGGCCGAATGGCCGGCCGAATGGTTCGCGGTCGAGGACAACATACGGCGCCGCGACATCCTGCTGGCCCACGACCTGGTTCCCGGCCGCGCGCTGTCCGCCGCGCTGGAACGCGGCCCGGAAAGGACCCTGGCCGAGATCAAGGAAGCCAGGCTGCGCGGCCGCGGCGGCGCCGGCTTCTCGACCGGCCTCAAATGGGAAGCCTGCCGCAACGCCTCAGGCACGGGCAGCGATCCGGCGCACTACGTGGTCTGCAATGCCGACGAAGGCGAGCCCGGCACCTTCAAGGATCGCGTGCTGCTCAACTCGTATTCGAGCCTGGTATTCGAGGGCATGAGCATCGCCGGCCTGGTGGTCGGCGCGAAAAAGGGCCTGCTCTATCTGCGCGGCGAATACCGCTACCTGCTGGAACCCCTGGAGTCGGCGCTGGCGGCACGGCGGCAGGAAAAGCTGCTGGGCAAGAACATCCTCGGCAGCGATTTCGAATTCGATATCGAGATCCACCTCGGCGCCGGCGCCTACATCTGCGGCGAGGAATCGGCGCTGATCGAATCCCTGGAAGGCAAGCCCGGCCGGCCGCGCATCCGGCCGCCCTTCCCGGTCACCCGCGGTTACCTCGACCAGCCGACCACGGTGAACAACGTCGAGACCCTGGCCGCTTCCTGCCTGATCGCCGCGCATGGCGGCGCCTGGTACGCGCAGCACGGCACCGAGAAATCGACCGGCACCAAGCTGCTCTCCGTCAGCGGCGATTGCGAGCGTCCCGGCATCTACGAGTATCCCTACGGCGTCAGCGTGCGTCAGGTGCTGGCCGACTGCGGCGCCACCGATTCGCAGGCGGTGCAAATCTCCGGGCCCTCCGGCGTGTGCCTGGCCGAAGACGAGTTCAGCCGCAGGATCGCCTTCGAGGACCTGCCCACGGCGGGCGCCTTCATGATCTTCGACGAGACGCGCGACATGTTCGAGGTGGCGCGCAACTTCGCCCATTTCTTCGCCCACGAGTCCTGCGGCTTCTGCACCCCGTGCCGGGTCGGCACCACGCTGGTGAAGAACATGATGGACAAGATCGCGAAGAGCCACGGCTCGCCCTACGACATCGACGAACTGTTCAAGCTGCACCGCCTGCTGCAGGGTGCCAGCCATTGCGGCCTGGGCAATTCCGCCTGCAACCCGGTGTTCGACACCTTGAACAAGTTCCGCCCCGCCTACGAGCGCCGCCTGCAGTCGCTCGATTACGAACCGGCCTTCGATCTCGACGCCGCCCTGTCGCAGGCGCGCCAGATGACCGGCCGCGACGATGCTGCGGCACACCTGCACAACGAGGAAACGACATGAGTCCGACCTTCCAGCTCGATGGCGAGGAAATTCCCTTCACGCCGGGGCAGTCCATCATGCAGGCGGCAAAGGCGGCGGGCACCTACATTCCGCACCTTTGCTGGCACCCTGATTTCCCGGCGCACGGCTCCTGCAAGCTGTGCACGGTCAAGGTGAACGGCCGCTTCGGTTCCAGTTGCACCATGGAGGCGCAAGCCGGCATGGAAGTCGAAAACCGCACGGCCGAGCTCGACGACAAGCGCCGCACGCTGCTGCAGATGTTCTTCGTCGAAGGCAACCATTTCTGCCCCTCCTGCGAGAAAAGCGGCAACTGCGCGCTGCAGGCCACGGCCTACGAGCTGAAGATGATGTCGCCGCACTTCGACATGTTCTATCCCGATCGCCCGGTCGACGCCTCGCATCCCGACGTGCTGCTCGACTTCAACCGCTGCATCATGTGCAGCCTCTGCGTCACGGCCTCGCGCGAAGTCGATGGCAAGAACGTCTTCGCCATGGGCGGGCGCGGCATCCTCGGCCGCCGCATCCACATCAACAGCGAATCGGGCCGGCTGGCCGACACCGACTTCGCCCTGACGGACCGCGCTGCCAGCATCTGCCCGGTCGGCGTGATCCTGGAGAAGCGCCGCGGCTTCGTCGTGCCGATCGGCGAACGCACCTACGACAAGGCGCCGATCAGCGAACAGGTCAGGGAGAAGACATCGTGAACGCACCGATGAGCGCCACCCCGCCCCTGGCGAAGAAGCTGCGCGTCGCCACCACCAGCCTCGCCGGCTGCTTCGGCTGCCACATGTCCTTGCTCGACATCGACGAGCGCATCCTCAAGCTGCTCGAGCTGGTCGAATTCGACCGCTCGCCGCTCACCGACATCAAGCACTGCGGACCCTGCGACCTCGGCCTGATCGAGGGCGGCCTGTGCAACGCCGAAAACGTGCACGTGCTGCGCGAATTCCGCCAGAACTGCAAGATCCTGGTCGCCGTCGGCGCCTGCGCGATCAACGGCGGCCTGCCGGCACAGCGCAACCACCTCGACCTGCGCGACGTGCTCGAGGAGGTTTACCGCACCGGGACGGACATGTCCCACGGCGGCATTCCCAACGATCCCGAACTGCCGCTGCCGCTCAACAAGGTGCATCCGATTCATGAAGTGGTCAAAGTGGATTACTTCCTGCCCGGCTGCCCGCCGCCGGCCGATGCGATATGGAAACTGCTGACCGACCTGCTCGCCGGACGCACGCCCAGCCTCGGCCACGGCCTGCTCCACTACGACTAGTGCCACCGAGAATGCCATGAGCTTCGAACTCGAAACCGCCATCGCCCCCGAAAAACTGCGCCGCGTCGCCATCGATCCCGTCTCGCGGGTCGAGGGCCACGGCAAGGTCACCATCCTGCTCGACGACGACAACAAGGTGCATCAGGTGCGCCTGCACATCGTCGAATTCCGCGGCTTCGAAAAATTCATCCAGGGCCGCCCCTACTGGGAAGTGCCGGTCATGGTGCAGCGCCTGTGCGGCATCTGCCCGGTCTCGCACCATCTCGCGGCATCGAAGGCGCTCGACATGATGCTCGGCGTCAGGCAGCTGACGCCGACCGCCGAGAAGGTCCGCCGCCTGATGCATTACGGCCAGATCCTGCAATCGCACGCCCTGCACTTCTTCCACCTGGCTTCGCCCGACCTGCTGTTCGGCTTCGGCTCGGACATGGCCAGGCGCAACATCGTCGGCGTCGTCGCCGCGCACCCCGAGATCGCGAAAAAAGGCGTTTTGCTGCGCAAGTTCGGCCAGGAGGTAATCCGCATGACGGCGGGCAAGCGCGTGCATGGCACAGGCTCCATCCCCGGCGGCGTGAACAAGTCGCTCTCGGCCGAGGAGCGCGCCGAACTGCTCAAGGACATCTACCAGATGGTCGCCTGGAGTCGCGACGCGATCGGCATGATCCGCCAGCTGTTCGAGCAGAACCTGGCCGAATACAACGCCTTCGGCCGCTTTCGCTCGGCCGGCATGTGCCTGGTGCGGGCCGACGGCGCGATGGACCTCTACCACGGCGGCCTGCGCGCGCGCGACGCCGACGGCAACACCCTGTTCGACCATTTCGACTACGGCCGCTACTGGGACGTCATCGCCGAGGACGTCAAGCCCTGGTCCTACATGAAATTTCCCTTCTTCAAGTCGCTCGGCCCGGATGACGGCTCCTACCGAGTCGGACCGCTGACCCGTGTCACCCAGTGCGACAGCATTCCGACGCCGCTGGCGGACAAGGAACGCGAGGAGTTCATGGCCTTCGACGGCGGCAGCGTGACGGGCGCCACGCTGGGCTACCACTGGGCACGCATGATAGAAATGCTGCACGCCGCCGAGACCATCAAGGACCTGCTGCACGACGACGACATCACCGGTCACGACCTGATGGCCACCGGCGAACGCCAGGAACGCGGCGTCGGCGTCATCGAGGCGCCGCGCGGCACGCTGATCCACCACTACCGCGTCGACGCGAACGACCTGGTGATCCGCGCCAACCTGATCGTCTCCACCACGCACAACAACCAGGCCATGAACACGGCGGTGCGCGAAGTGGCCAGGCAGTACCTCGACGGCGTCGAAATCACCGAAGGCCTGCTCAACCACATCGAGATCGCCATCCGCGCCTTCGACCCCTGCCTGTCCTGCGCCACCCATGCACTGGGACAGATGCCACTCGAAGTCGCCATAGTCGGCGCCGACGGCACGGTGCTCGATGCGGCCACGCGCGACCATCGCGGCCTGAGCCGGAACATTTCTTGACTGCGCCGACGCTTATCTTCGGCTGGGGCAATCCCAGCCGCGGCGACGACGCATTGGGCCCGCTGTTCGTCGAGCATTTCGCGGCGCTAGCCGCTCGCCATCCCGAGTGGGGAGAAGTCGACTGCCTGACCGATTACCAACTGCAGGTGGAGCACGCACTCGACCTGCAGGGGCGTCGCCGCGTGCTGTTTGTCGACGCCAGCCTCGATGCGCCTGCACCCTGCTCCCTGCAGCGCATCGAAGCGACCCGCGACGCCAGCTTCACCACCCACGCCATGAGCCCGCAGGCCGTGCTGAAAGTCTATGCCGACATCGACGACGGCGAGCCGCCGCCCTGCTGGCTGCTGGCGATACGCGGCGAACGCTTCGAACTGGGCGAGGAACTCAGCGACGCCGCCCGACGTTCCCTGGAGGCGGCCCTGCAACTCGCCGCAGACTGGATGGATTGCGAGTGACCGGATTGCGGAAAGCGGATGAACTCAAGCTTTCGGCCAGAACCGGACGTAGGCGTCGGTTCGCTAAAGCGGTCATAGGCGCCTATTTCCAAGCTCAGTCAGGCTGAAATTTGGCCGACAACCGGTCCAATGGGCTGGTTACCAACCTCGTCGTCTGCATAGCACGGATATAAATTATCGTGATGTGCGAACTCCTGTCTGGAGACAGTTAAATGGTCTGAATATTTGTTTCGTTCGCCAGTTGCGTTGCGGCAAAAGAGGGTCGCAGTCAATGCAAATTGAGGAGGTTTTGGATCTCGGCTTGCACGAGGGCATTCTGAGTCGCCCCGCTGGGGCTCTGCTTTGGACTACGCCGCATGCACAATGCCTTGCACAGTCCGGATGTATCTGCACCGATTCACCAATCATGAGAGCCAAAACAGGCCGAAAGCTGCGTTACATTTGTCCAAAACTGCTAACATGACGTTCAGCTTTCGTCCTCGGCCACAATTCAATCGGCATGACCACAATAAGGATACTGCCTTGAAATTCACTCAGTCAATAATTGCAATTGAAGGACCTCCACCTCAAACTAAAGTCGTTCTAACAGCCGTTGCGACAGGCGACGAACCTACCGACGCCCCGAATTTGTTCGCATACCAAGGACTCAAAGTTAGGATTCACGATCAATCTCAATCCAATTGCATTATCGACTTCGGAAAATTTGTGCTGGAGCCCAACAAAGTGGACGGTCAGTGCATCAGGACAGCATTCCAGATTGGAGCTGACTTTCACATACAGCTGAAAATACTGCCAGAATTCGATAATGTAGGCAAAGGTGAGGGTCTAAGGCCAGATGGATTCATGCTGCTTTACCGTTGGAGTGTGGGGACCAAGGGGCTGGACGGCGGTCTTACCCAAATTAAGGAAACAGGCCCCATTCGTTTGCCGCCCAAAGGGGTGCATGAGGCCTTGGATGGATGGGTTAACGTTTCGGTGTCATTTGAAATAGACCAACCGCTCACGCCTGTTATCGGTTTTGGCGCCATTCAGGTGATCAGTGTGATTAATAATGGGCAAACCCCAAATACTCATGAAATGTATCTACTTGAAGACAGCAGCTACGCGGCATCGAAGAAATAGCCTTGAAAGGCCGTACCTGCCGTTCCCCGCTACGCTCGCTTGGTTCCTGGTTTGCTTGGCTTCGCCGCTCCGGCGGCCGGTTACCTAAAACGGTTCCTGATAGTCCGGTTTCCGTAGCCAGCCCTATCCGCTTCGGGCACCGATACGACTTTCAGCTTCCAAGATTCGTTGCCGGAAAACGGCCAGTGGAATTTCGCTTCCTGGAAGCGGCCGATCGTCAGTGAGTGTTCGGTGCCCATTCCGGCCAGTCGCATTTCTCCAAACCGGCCAGTCAGCCAAATCCTGCTTTTTCGACTTGGATGCTCCGAACCTGCCACTGGCGACCTCAACCTACCGGCCAATTGCAGCCATCCGCTGGCGATCCCCATAGCAGTCATTCGGCATGGAGTAATATGCGAATCTAAATATTCTTCATGCAGGGTTTGCGAGAGATTTTAGTGAACACAATAACCAGTCAACTTGCCGATCCCATTGATAAAAAGGCAATTAGCTTGACGTGTGTTCTAGGTTATACAGCAAGCCGCCAGCGAAACCCCGCAAAATTGCTGCCCGTTTTCACGTTAGCCGTCTGACAACTTATGCCGCCGTTTTCGGAGATCTTACGCAGATGAAGATTGGTGCTCCAGCAGTTCTCATACTGATCTCGGTAATTGGATCGGCGACCTTTACCATTGTTGGCGCGAGTCGCAATCTCTCAACACTCGAAAATACATTGCTGCAAGTATTCGCGATAGCGGTCGGTATTGGAGCGTCTATCGTCTTCGGTCGTGAATCGGCCCGTGAGGCGGCGAGAGAAATTGTGAAACCTCACGCTAGGTCAGCGTTCCGACGCTTAGTTTCGCTGTACAAAAGCCTGTCACGCGTCGCTAACGCTATTGAACAAGCACGCCCCAATGTAACTGACGCGATGTCATCGGCAGTTCTCGACAAACTAGGGGCAATTGTTGCAGAGCAGCTTGCTACGGCTGACGATGCTTTGGAAGACTGGAATGACATCGTTCCGGAAGACGTAAAAGAACTTCGACAGCGGATGCACGCGGAGACAAATCAAGGAGAATCAAATGGCCAGTGATCCAATTCGCGGGAAGGTCGCCCGTATTCTCAACTCGCGTGAGCTTGTCCTAACGGTAGGCTCCGCTGCCGGTGTAGTCGCAGGTATGTTCTTCGATATTCTCGATCCAAAGGGTGAGGACATTCGCGACCCCGATACTGACGAAGTACTTGGTTCTATTGATCGGCCAAAGGTTCGAGTGCAAGTTACACGGGTACTGGAAAAGCTTTGCGTGGCATCGACGTACAAGAAGAAGCAGGTCAACGTTGGCGGGCGCGGTCTCGGCATGCGAGATGACTTTGCTCAAATGCTAGCGCCACCAAAATACGTAATGAAGTACGAAACTCTTAAGACGACCGAAAAGACTTGGGAAGACCTCACCGAAAAGGAAAGTTATGTGAAGATCGGAGACCCCGCTGTCCAAGTCATCGAGGAGATCGATGTTGGTTCAAACACAGACGGCTAACCCTGCGTTGCGGGGGACGCTCAGCCTATCGGCGGCGCACCCCTGAACTTGGTCGTTCGGCGTCGCCATCTTCTTCCAATCTGGAGAGCTATCTATGAAAGCAATTTCAGTTCAAATTGTTCCTGCACAGCCGGGGTTCTTCACCGTAATCGACTTCAATGAGGAAAGAAAAGTCGAAATTGGAGAGCCAATCATTGCTTGGCGAGTCGACACTTATCCCGTAGATAAGAGCGATGACATCTTTTCCGTGTGTATCGCACTTACCGTAGACGGTGACCCAGTTTCAAACTGCATTGGAGTTCAGAACCCCGATAACACCGTCACGGTCTTCGAGGAATCGACGTATCGTTCCCTTGCGGACCTTCAATTCATTCGGTACCCAGACAAGTAGCCCGACTGTGAGACCGACGCCCAATCCATCCATCAACACGGACGCCGGCGAGAAAGCCGCCGACGCCGGTCATCTCCACGTTGAAGGTCCGCTTTTTCAGCGGCCGACCGGCTGCTAAGGGCACCGAGCACTCACTGATTCCTACAAGACGCCGGTGAATAGCTGCCGCTGAATTCCAATGCCCGGTAGCTGCCTGTGGCCACTGAGTCCTGCCGGCCATGAAGGGACGCTCGGAAGATTGCTCCGTGGCCGGCGTTCAATTTAGGGTTCGCTCCAGACCGGCCATTCAACTGCCGCCGCTGATTTCGCCGGTCTGCACTTCGGCAATGCGGCGGGAACGGCCATAGGCGATGCCATTGCCATGACCCTGGAGTGACCGGGTGAGACCAAGGGGGTAGCCGAACATTCATAGCCGGCATCTCACGCATATCCAGAGTCCATATCGTCAATGATGTTGAAGTCCAAAGTGACTTGGAGTAAAAGCTGTTTGCGCGAACTCCAATCCAGTTCTACTGGACCGCAATCCACAAACAACCAGCAACAACCAGCAATGAGGGAATCACCGACATGTTCGATCCAATCACACTTCCGTACGGCGCAAAGATGCTGTTCAACACGGCGAAACTCAAGCCCGGCGTTACCTTCGATCAGGTTGAGCTGGCCGTGGGCGAGATGTGCAATATCGTCAAGGAAACCTATGGTGGCGACAAGGGCGGCTTCATCGCGGGCCAAGTTTTCAAGTTTTCCGGGTTCGTTTCCGAAGAGGGGTCAATCGGTGATGCCGCTCCTGCCGACGAGCATTACGCCATCGTCACCTACTGGCGCTCATTCGAGGAGCACGAAAAATCGCATGCCGACCAGATTTTCTCCTCAAAGTTCGAGGTGCTGGCGACGATGTGCTCAGAGACCAGGGAACTTGGCTATGAAATGCTATGGCAGGGAGCCTCCGAAGAACATTGACTGCAGGAGCAGACCTGAACCGATGCTAGTGTTTCCGAGACACGGCAGGGCGGTGTCACCAACCGGCAGCGTCGGTCAAAGCATGAACACCCCGCCGCCGTCTCGCCAGCGCCGACTCCTGGCCCGTCCCGCATCCTGCGTGGCGGACACTCCGACGAAAAGCCTGCCCAGCGCCGACGCCGGGATGGCATTTGGGCGGCCGCTGCCAACTCCGTCGCAGTCGATTTGCGCCGGCCGTTGTACAGTGGCGCCCTTGAGATGACTCAGCACCATTCATGCAGATTCGCTATCCGAAATCCTTCTTCAAGCTGCTCTTCGTCGGCTTCATGCTGGCCGTGCTGCCGCTGCTGGTCGGCCTGCTGGGCAACATCCTGGCCATCGAACGGCTGGCCGAGCAAAGCCAGCGCGCCGTCTATGATGCGGCGCGCATCGCCCATGCCAGCCGCGAGCTGAACGACACCGCCGCATCGCTTGAACGTGCGGCGCAGCAGAGCACCGTGCTGCGCGATGCCGCGCTGTGGGAAGGCTACAAGAACCTGCGCTCCCGCTTCGACGACGCCGCGACGAGGCTGGCCGGCATGCCGCTGCAAGCGGACATCCGCAAGGCGCTGGACGACCTGCTGCAGGAGGAATCCGCGCTCAACGCAGTCCTGACGAGCAAGGGAATGGCAGGCAGCGAGGCGACGGCGACTGCCCGCCGCTACGCGGACGTGTCGGCCGCAACGCGCATCCTGCTCGAACGTTCGAGCACCCTGATCGACCGCGAGGCCGAAGCCCTGCGCGAACTGGCTGCGCAAACCGAGTCGCAGGCCCGCATCCAGCTGTTCGTGCTGCTGCCCCTGGCCATCTTCGTCGTCGCCGGCTTCACCTACCTGCTGGCGCGACCCATCACCCAGCTGAATCAGGGCATACGCGATCTGGGCGAACGCCGCCTCGGCGCCCGCATCGAGGTGAGCGGCCCGGAAGACCTGGAGCAACTGGGCCGCCAGCTTGACTGGCTGCGCCTGCGCCTGATCCAGCTCGAGGAACAGAAGAGCCGCTTCCTGCGCCATGTCTCGCACGAGTTGAAAACGCCGCTGACCATCCTGCGCGAGGGCTCGGAGTTGCTGGCGGAAGAAGTGGGCGGCAGCCTTTCCGGACGCCAGCACGAGATCGTGAATATACTGAAACAGAACAGCATCGAGCTGCAGCGCCTGATCGAAACGCTGTTGCGCCATGGCGAGGCCGAGTTCCATCTGGCCTCGGTCAAGCTGCAAACGGTGAAGCCGGCGGACATCGTCGCGGCGCTCGTCGAGCGGCACAAACTGGCCTGCGCACCAAGGAGAATCCGGGTGACCCTGAAAATGGCAGACTTCACCATGCAAACCGACCCGGAACGATTGCGCGTGGTCCTCGACAACCTGCTGTCGAATGCGGCCAAATATTCCCCGGACGACGGCGAGATCGTGTTGAGCGCAAGCCGGCAGAACGGCTGGGCGATCCTCGAGGTGCTGGACCAGGGGCCTGGCGTGGCGCCGGCGGAACGCGAGCACATCTTCGAGCCTTTCTACCGCGGCAGCGCCGACGCCGCCGGCGTGGTGCGAGGTACCGGCCTCGGCCTGTCCATCGCGCGGGATCATGTCCTGGCCATGGGCGGGGATATCGCGGTCGGCGACGGCCGGGGGCACTTCACCGTAACGCTGCCGCTGGGCCAGACATGAATACTCCGTACCGGATCGCGACCCTTCTCTGCGTCCTGCTGTCCCTGTCAGGGCTGAGCGCTTGCGCCCTGATGAAGCCACCGCAGAGCGCCTACTGGCTTGACCCGCAGGCAGCGCGCCCGAGCAGCGATGCGGTCTCGCTGCTGCACTACGCCGCGTTTGCAAGAAAACTGGGCAGCAAGCAACTCGCCGAAGAAACCGAAAGGCTGCGACTGGCTTACGCGACGGAGAAGAGCGATTTCCGTCTGCTGCAGTACGCCATGGTCCTGTCGGCACCCGGCACGACAGCGGCCGATCACCGCCGCGCCCTGCAACTGATCGATCCGCTGACACAGCCGGCACATGGCGGCGACAGCGAGTTGCGGGCACTGGCATCATTGATGCATGCGAACCTGGCCGAGCAGCGCCGCCTCGAAGACGGCAACGCCTCCCAGGCGCTAAGAGCGCGGGAAGAACAGCGGCGCGCGGATGAACTGGAGAAGAAACTGGAAGCCCTGAAAGACATCGAAAAGAGCCTGCTGCGCCCCGACAAGGGCGCCGGTAGTCACAAATGAGCGACAGCCCGGGCAAGATCCTGCTGGTCGACGACGACGCCGACCTGCTGCGACTGATCGCGATTCGCCTCGAAGCTGCAGGCCATGTCGTCGCCACGGCCTCGAGCGGGGCCCAGGCGCTGGCGAAACTCGCCGCCGACCGGCCGCAACTGGTGATCACCGACATGCGCATGCCCGGCATGGACGGCAACGCCCTCTTCGCCGCGGTGCGGGCCAACTACCCGACCCTGCCCGTGATCATCCTCACCGCCCACGGCACCATTCCCGAGGCCGTGGCGGCAACGCATCGCGGCGTCTTCGGCTATCTGGCCAAGCCCTACGAAGCCAGGGAACTGCTCGGCCTGGTGGCCAGGGCCATCGCGATTTCGCCCGCCGCTCCCGGCAGCGGCGCCGAGGCCGAATCCTGGCATGCCGACATCGTCACGCGCAACATGGCCATGGCCGACCTGCTGGCGCAGGCCAGGCTGGTCGCCACCGGCGATGCCAGCGTGTTGTTGCGCGGCGCCTCGGGTTCCGGCAAGGAAATGCTGGCCCAGGCCATCCATCGCGCCAGCGAGCGCCGCGAACGCCCCTTCGTCGCGGTCAACTGCGGCGCGATTCCCGAGAACCTGCTCGAGTCCGAACTTTTCGGCTACGTCAAGGGCGCCTTCACCGGCGCCGCCAAGGACCATACCGGACTGATCCGCGCCGCCCAGGGCGGCACCCTGTTCCTCGATGAAATCGGCGACATGCCGCTGCCGCTGCAGGTCAAGCTGCTGCGCGTGCTCGAGGAGCGCGAAGTGCGGCCCGTCGGCGCCACCCGCAGCGAGGCTATCGACGTCCGCATCATCAGCGCCACGCACCGCGACCTCGAAGCGGAAATGAGCGAGGGACGCTTCCGCAGCGACCTCTACTACCGGCTCAACGTGGTCTCGCTGTCGATTCCCGACCTGGCCGAGCGGCGCGACGACATCCCCTTGCTGGCCAACCATTTCCTGCGCCAGTTGAGCCAGCGCTATCGCAAGGAGATCAACGGCTTCGCCCCCGAGGCCATGGAACTGCTGATCCGCGCCAGCTGGCCGGGCAATGTGCGCCAGTTGCTGAACGTGGTCGAGCAGGCCGTGGCGCTGACCACCGGTCCCATCGTGACCCTGGCCCTGGTGCAGAAGACCATCAGCGAACTGGGCGAGGTCCTGCCGTTCGACGAAGCCCGCCGCAGCTTCGAATCCGACTACCTGATCCGCCTGCTGAAAATCACCGGCGGCAATGTCACGCAGGCGGCCAGGCTGGCGCAGCGCAACCGCACCGACTTCTACAAGCTGCTGCAGCGCCACGCCCTCGATCCCGCGTTGTTCAAGTAAGCATGTGAGCGTCGCCGTTTGGCGACAGCCATAGAGCTGCACATTCAGGCAGTTGCCGGCGGAGCCCGGATTTCTGTCGCCAAACGGCGACAGACATGGCCCCCGGCCATCACCCTGGATCGATCTTAACTATCTGATTATCAATGGCTCTCCTGCCTGGCACGGCAGTTGCGATGCATCCGGCAAAGCATCCATTTCCGATGCCGCAACCCTCAAAGGAGAGCAACAATGAACATCAAAGCGACAGCGCGAATCGTCCTCGTTGCCGCGGTGCCATGGCTGACGGCTTGCAGCAGCAATCCCAGCAGGCAGGACGTCGGCATGGTCAGCGGCGCCATCATCGGCGGCCTGGTCGGCGCCTCGCTCACGGGCGGCAGCACCGTAGGCACGGTGGGGGGCGCCGCTGCCGGCGGCTACCTCGGCACCCAGATCGCCAAGGACATGAAATAGCCATGAACGCCGCCATCATCGAGCCCCTGGGCCGCCCGCTTGAACCGCGCCCCGTGCGTCCCCGGCTGCTGTATCCGGCGCTGGTCATCGCAGCGATTTCCGTCACGCTGTTCAGCCTTGTCGGCATCGCCGCCATGACCGGCCTCATACCCTCGGCCCATTCAAATCCGCAGGAGACCGCCGCGGCCAAGCCCTTGCCCGCCGGGAAACCCGTCCCCGCCGCCAAATCCGTCGCGGCTTCGTCCGCATCAGGGGCCACCGAAAAAACGCGCAGCGCAGCCGCCTCCTGCAGCGACTGCGGCACGGTCGAATCGATCAGCACCGTGGAACGCCAGGCGGACACCACCGGCGTCGGCGCCGTCGCCGGCGGCCTGACCGGCGCACTGCTCGGCAACCAGATCGGGCGCGGCAGCGGCCGCACCGTGATGACCATCGCCGGCGGCGCAGGCGGCGCCTATCTGGGCAACAAGATCGAAGGAAACACGCGTCGCTCGACCGCCTACAGGATCGTGGTGCGCATGGACAACGGCAGCGAGCGCACGATCCAACAAACCGAGGCGCCGGGCGTCGCGGTGGGCAGCCAGGTAAAGGTCGTCGGCAATGCCGTGGTGGCCCGCACATGAAGCCAATAACGATGTACTCATCAACGCTGCAGCAACTCGGCACGCTTGCCAGGCTGCTGACGATGGTCAGTGCCACATTGCTGCTGGGCGGCTGCGAGGCCATGGCGATCACCGCGTTCGGCGTCGGCGCGTCCACCGGCGTCGCGCAAACCCTCAACGGCCGCGCCTACCGCACCTTCACGGCACCGGTCGCTTCGGTCAAGCAGGCCACCCTGGCGGCGCTCAACCGCATGGGCATCAAGGTGGTTTCGAGCAAGCGCGTGGCCGACGAGGAAATCATCATCGCCAAAGCCGCTGACCGCGACATCGAAATCAGCCTGGAAGCGCTCAGCCCGACGTCGACACGCATGCGTTCGATCACCAGGCAAGGGATGTTGTACGACAGCGCCACGTCGCTGGAAATTGTCATGCAAACCGAAAAACGCGTCATCAACGGATGAGGATGAAAAAATGAAAATGAACACGTCAACGCTGCAATTTCTGGCCGTCAGCGCCACCTGCTTTGCCCTGAACCCGGCCCAGGCGGCCGACGCGGTGGTCGAAACCACCGGCGGCACCGCGACCACCGTGACAACGAGCCGCGACCCGGCCCAGGCTGTCGCCGCCGTGCCGGCAAACAGGATCGCCAGCCGCTTCGAGAGTCTCGCCGGCTCGCCGGAAAACGCCGCCAGCCTCGTCGCCGGACTGCGCAGCGGATCCGAGGTCACCCTGACGTCGCCCGACTCGACGACCGGCACCAGTTTCACCCCGTCCACGCGACCGATGGGCTACGGCAACATCACCCGGGCGCTTGCGCTGGCCCAGCGCCAGTTGGCGGCACAGGGCATTGCCGAGCCGACCCCGGAGCAGTTGAACATCGCGCTGAACGGTGGCTCGATGACGACCATGGACGGCAGCGGTGCCACCCGCACCGTCGAGGTGCCCGGCGTCCTGCAACTACGCAGCCAGGGCATGGGCTGGGGACAGATCGCCCACCAGCTATCGGTCAGCCCCGGCAACCGTCCGGCAACGACCACGACCAGCACGGCGGCCAGCACACAAGGCAGCGCCAGTGTGCAGCACGGCGGCAGCTACGGTCGCGGTGCCATCGTCTCCGGCGATGGCACCGTCATCCAGAGTCGCGTGTCCGGCCAGGCCACCGCAAGCGAGACCAGGGGACAGTCGTCGGCAAGCGCTCAGGTCAACGGCAGGGCCGCGGCGCACACGAACATGCCCGTGATCCAGGCCGGCAGTTCGGCCTCGCTCGGCGGCGGCACTGCGCTGGGAGCGGCCGGCAACCACGGCAGGAGCATGGTCCAGACGCGCTCCCACGGGCGAATCTGATTAGCCGTCGGGCGGCCGGCAGCGGCCGTCCGGCGACGCAACCCAGAAATGGAGACTGCCATGTTTCAGATGAGCAAGAAGATGTTCAACAAGCTCTGGCCCGTCATCGCGGCGCAAATCGAGAGCGACAAGGAAGCCTGCCCGACGTCGGCCGCTGCGGCAGCCGCGGCTTCGCCAACGATCGCCGCAGAAGCCGGATATGTGCTCGGAATAGCCCTGGGCTACGCCCTGAGTCCCGGCGCGCCGACAGGCATCGGCCTGTCACCGCGACGGGAAACCGGCCACGACGAAAAGCCCAGGGATCGCCTGCCCGCCAACCGCCGCCCCGCCAAGCAGTATCGCCGGGGCTCCGCGTACGGCACGACCCACGGCAACGGCAATGCGCAAGAGACTTCCTGAAATCGCAGCGGCAGCGCTGCTTGCCGCCTGGCTGGCGCTGCCGTCGCCGGCACTCGCCGATCCGCCGCCATGGGCACCCGCCCGTGGCTATCGCGCCAAGCTGCATCACTACGTCTATTACCCGCGGCACGAGGTCTATTACGCACCATCCAGCCAGCTCTGGTTCTGGCTGGATGGCGGAAGCTGGCGGACCGGCGCCAACCTGCCGGGCCGCATCGTGGTCAATGGCCTGCCGGCGGTGTCCATCGTCCTCGGCACCGAGCGGCCCTACGAGATGAACACCTACGTGGTCGAGCACTACGGCAAACGCCACCGGCATCGCCACCACGATCATGACGACTAACCGCGCGCCTTCGCAGGCAAGCAACGGCACCAGGCAACTGCAATACCCACCCACCCCCTCTTCACGACAGGAAACCCACCATGGATAGAACATTTCGCCTGCTGCTTCGCGGACGCGACCGGCCGGGCCCCATGCGGCAGCAGACCTACGCCGCGGAAGACAGTGTCGACGTGCGCGACCTGATGACATGCGTCACGCAGCACGTTCGCGCCCATGAGCTGTCGCCCTATCGGCATACGCTGATCCTGGAAGGGATGGAGTACCAGATCCTGAACGTGATCAGGCAGTAACGGTCAGCCGCAGCGGCCATGACCTCATGGCCGCTGCGGTTTGCCGCACATTGACCGGCGCGCTTGCGATCAAACTCCGGCCGCACCGAAGCGCAGGACGAACACCACCCACGCCACCGGCACGGCGGCAAAACGGGTGGCGAAATGCTTTGGCAAGCCACCGTTTGGCGGTGCTTCCGGTAGAGTGTGCGCTCTCGCCAAAGCGGCAACCGTCACGCCAACGATGTTCGAACACGCCGCCACCCTGCCGCTGTCCTTCTGGCTGCTTGCCACTGCGGCTACCCTGCTGTTCGGCATGTCCAAGGCCGGCTTCGGCGGCGCCGCCGGCAGCCTCGGCGTGCCGCTGATGGCGCTGGCCGTGTCGGCGCCCTTCGCCGCCGCCGTGATGCTGCCTATCCTGCTGGTGATCGACGTCATCGGCCTGGTGGTGTTCCGCGGCCGCGCCGACCCGGCCAACCTGCGCATCATCCTGCCCGGCGCCATGATCGGCATCGCCCTGGGCTGGCTCACCTTCGGCCATGTCGATGGACGCTGGATCAAGCTGCTGATCGGCATCGAGGCCGTGGCCTTCGCCATCGACCGCTTTCGCGCCGCGCGCAGTTCGGCACACGCCGTGCCATCGGCGCCGACTCTTGGCCCGGGCCTGTTCTGGAGCGGGCTGGCCGGCTTCACCAGCTTCGTCTCGCATGCCGGCGGCCCGCCGATCATGCAGTACCTGATGCCGCAGAACATGGACAAGATGCGCCTGGTCGGCACCACGGTGATCTTCTTCGCGGTGGTGAATTTCGCCAAGCTCGGACCCTACGCCCAGCTCGGCCTGATCGACCTGTCCAACCTCGGCGTCTCGCTGCTGCTGGCGCCGGTAATTCCGCTCGGCTATTTCCTCGGCTACCGCCTGCTGCACGCCGTCGACATGCGCGGCTTCAACCTGGTCACGGCCTGGACGCTGCTGGCGGCGGGGATGAAGCTGGTGTATGACGGGCTGGCGGCTTAGCGCGCCGCCATCCCGGCCCGATGCTGCGTACTGGCGCTTACGCTTACTTGACGGACTTCAGGTAGGCAATGAGGTTGCCTTTTTCGAAAGCGGTGCAATCCCTTTCGTGGAGATCCATGCAATGCGCCGTAAAGTTGGCTTCCACTTTATTGGCATCGATAAAGCGTTCGGGATTTGCCGAAGGCGCCAGCGGCTTGAGCGGCAACTTGGTCTTGATGTGCTTGCCTTCCTTCTTCGGATCCTCGGTATGGCAACCCGAGCACGTAAAGTCGCCCGACTGCCAGGTGCGCCGGACCAGGTAAAACCGGCGTCCCTCCTCGGCCGTGAACGGCTTGTCCGAGGCGGTTCCCCGCCCCTTTTCCTCCTTGACCTCGATCTTGGCCTTTTCGGCATAGACCGCCAGCAGCTTGTTCATGACTTCGGACTGTTTTGCAGAGACGGTGCCTTGGGCGCAGACCGGGAAGGCGATGGCGCCGGCCAGGGCCAGCAACAAATAGGACTTTTTCATTTTGAGCTCCTGCTTCGATGAATTGCATCACGCTTTTGCGTCATTCTGAGACCGCTCCATTTGATACCAGGAAGCCGCCTTGCCAATTGATTACCATCAATAAAGTCGAAATCACCCCATGCCGGCCACCTGCCCACGGGCATTGAAGACCTGGCCGCCATCCGGCGGCAAGCGGCGCGGACGGGTACTATCCGCTTTTGCCCACCCAAGAGCAGTCATCCCCGCATGCGCAAAGACGTCAAAGAGAAACCCATAGCCGCCATCGTCGCGGCCGTGCAACTGCCCAACGTCAGCGACATCGAGTTCGAGGCATCCCTGGCCGAACTGCGCGACCTGGCCAAGACGCTGGGTTTCGAGATCGTCGCCACCTTCACGCAGAAGCGCGGGAGCTTCGATGCGACGGCCTATCTCGGCACCGGCAAGCGCGAGGAAATACGCGCCTTCGTCGATAGCGAACCCGCGCCCGGGACTTTCGAGAAGCCGCTGCATGCCGCCGCCGACCCGGAGGCCGGCAAGATCGACGCCATATTCGTCGACCATGAAATATCGCCCTCGCAGGCGCGCAACCTGGAAAAGGAAGTCGGCTGCGAGGTGATGGACCGCACCATGGTCATCCTCGAAATCTTCCACCGCCACGCCACGTCCCGCGCCGCCCGCGCCCAGGTCGAGATCGCACGGCTGGGCTACATGGCGCCGCGCCTGCGCGAGGCCGCCAAGCTGGCCGGGCCGCAGGGGCGGCAGCGCAGCGGCACCGGCGGCCGCGGCGCCGGCGAGTCGCACACCGAACTGGACCGGCGCAAGATCCGCGACCAGATCGCCGCCCTGCAGCAGGAAATCGTCGCCATGGATGCCGAGCGCAAGACGCAGCGCGCGCGGCGGCAGGAGCGCAAGGGCGGCGCCAACGTGGCGCTGGTCGGCTACACCAACGCCGGCAAGTCCACCCTGATGCGCGCCCTGACGGGCAGCGACGTCCTCGTCGAAAACAAGCTGTTCGCCACGCTCGACACCACCGTGCGGGCGCTGCAGCCCGAGAGCCGCCCGCGCGTGCTGGTCAGCGACACGGTCGGCTTCATCAAGAACCTGCCGCACGGGCTGGTCGCCTCCTTCAAGTCGACGCTCGAAGAAGCGCTCGATGCCTCGCTGCTGCTCCACGTCATCGACGCCAGCGATCCCGGTTTCGAGCGGCAGCTGGCGGTCACCGACAAGGTGCTGGCCGAAATCGGCGCGCAGGACGTGCCGCGGCTGCGCATCTTCAACAAGATCGACCACGCCGGCGACGCCGCGGCGCAGGGCGAACGCGAATCAACCCTGCGCGCGACGTATCCCGATTGCATCGTCATGAGCGCGCGCCGCGCCGACGACGTGGCCCTGCTGCGCGAGGCGATCGTCGAATTTTTCCGGCAGGACCAGGTCGAGGCCGAACTGTTCCTGCCCTGGTCGGCACAGCAACAGCGCGGAGCGATCTTCGCCAGTTGCGAAGTGCTGGAGGAGCGCGCCGATGACGCTGGCGCCTTCCTGCGCGTTCGCGGCGAACGCGAGGCGGTCGAGGGCTTGCGCGAGAAGTTCGCTGCCGGGCAGTAACTCCCGGCCGGGTAATGTCGGGAGTTTTTCCCGAGACTGCTCCTATACCCTCTGCTACCATCGCCGGCATTTCAAGCACCATCAGGGGAACAGGCAATGAAGTCGATTTTCAACGGCAAAGGCCGGAACAAGGTCCCGGGCTCGGCCGGCAGGGTAGCTGCGTCAGGGCGGCCAACAGGGCCGCACTCATGCCGTCGGCTGAAGCTTGCTGTCGCCATGGCTCCGGCCATGTTTGCCCTGTCGCAAGCCGCTCTGGCCCAGAACAGGGCCGAGGTGCTGGAACTCGAGACGATCGAGGTGGTCGGCACGACGCCGCTGCCCGGCATCGGGGTACCGCTCAACCAGGTGCCGGCCAATGTCCAGGCCGCCTCCGGAAAATCCATCAACGAGCAAAGACCCGTCAACATTTCCGAATTCCTCGACAGCAATCTGGGCTCCGTGACGATCAACGACACGGTCAGCAATCCCTATCAGCCCGATGTGCAGTACCGCGGCTTTACCGCCTCGCCCCTGCTGGGAACCCCCCAGGGACTGTCGGTATTCCTCGACGGCGTCCGCGTCAACGAACCCTTCGGCGACATCGTCAACTGGGACCTGATCCCCTCCAACGCGATCGCCAACATCAACCTGATTCCCGGTTCCAATCCGCTGTTCGGCCTCAATACCCTGGGTGGCGCGCTGTCCGTCCATACCAAGAGCGGCAGCGGCAACCCGGGTGCCTCGGCGACCGTCACGGGCGGTTCGTGGGGGCGCCGGGCATTCGAGTTCGAGGCGGGTGGCAAGAAGGACAAGTTCGATTATTTCGTCGCCGGCAACTTCTTTCATGAAGATGGCTGGCGCATGGCTTCGGACAGCGATATCCGGCAGTTGTTCGCCAAGACCGGCTGGCAGGACGAAAAGAGCAACCTCGACCTTTCCCTGATGCTTGCCGACAACAAGATGCACGGCATCCAGGCGCTGCCCGCGGAAATGATGGACAAGCGCGACAAAGCCTATTCGATCCCGGACAGCATCGAAAACAAGCTGGCGATGTTCACCGTGAACGGCAGCCATTTCGTCGCCGACGACAAGCTGGTCGCGGGAAACCTCTATTACCGCCACAACCGCGCCGATGGCTTCAACAGCAACGTCAATGACGATTACCCCGGCGACGGTGCCGTATCGGCGTCGACCAGCGTCGCCTGTCTGGGGGTCATCGCCCCGTCGGTCTGCGACCCCTACTCCTCCAATGTGGTCACCACCACCGACACGGATGGCTATGGCGCCGCGCTGCAGATGACCTTGCTGGCTGATCTTGCCGGCCACAAGAATCAATTCACGGCCGGCATCAGTGCCGACCTGGGGCGCACCAGGTTCCGCAGCGACACGCAAATCGCCGACATCATCGGTATCGAAACCGTCAGCATCCGGCCCATCACCACGCCGCAGACGGTGCGACTCAAGGCCGACAACGACTATTACGGCCTGTATGCCACCGATACCTTTTCCGTGACCGACCGGGTGCATCTCACGCTGTCCGGCCGCTACAACCGCGCCAAGGTGAAGCTGTCCGGATCGAGCCTCGACCTCACCGACGATACCCTGGTGCCGGGAGACCTGAACGGCAACCACAGCTACAGCCGCTTCAACCCGGCGCTCGGCATCAACTTCAATCCGTCCAGGTCGCTCGGCCTGTATGGCGGCTACAGCGAGGGCATGCGCGCACCGACCCCCGTCGAGCTCGCCTGCGCCGACCCCGATCACCCTTGCGCCCTGCCCAATGCCTTCGCCGGCGATCCGCCGCTGAAGATGGTCGTGTCGCGCACCTGGGAAGGCGGCGCCCGCGGCCGACTGGGCGACAGCATCAACTGGAATGCCGGCGTGTTCCATGCCGAGAACACGGACGACATCCTTTTCATCGCCAGCAGCACCTCGGGCGCCGGTTATTTCCAGAACGTCGGCAAGACGCGGCGTCAGGGCGTCGAGCTCGGCATGAACGGCAAGCTGGACAAATTCAGCTTCGCCGCCAACTACAGTTATGTGGACGCAACTTTCCAGACCTCCTTCACGGCAAGTTCGGCATCGAACAGCAGCGCGGATGCAGGCGGTAACATCCAGGTCGGCAAGGGCAGCACGATACCCGGCGTGCCGCGCCAGATGTTCAAGCTGCGCCTGGGTTATGACATTACCCCGGCGTGGTTCGTCGGCAGCAATGTCGTCGCCACGTCCAGCCAGTACGCGCGCGGCGACGAAAACAACAAGGATGCGAACGGCAGGATACCCGGCTATACCGCGGTCAATCTCGACACCCGTTACAGCATCGGTCGCAACTGGAAAGTCTTCGCCAAGGTCACCAATGTCTTCGACCGCGATTACGAGACCTTCGGACTCCTCGGCGTAAACCTGTTTACCGGTCCGGGCAAGTCATACAGTTCCAATCCGGCAGACTGGAACGAGAACGACCAGTTCCGCTCGCCGGGCGCGCCACGGGCCGGCTGGGTGGGGATTACCTACGAATTCGACTAGCCGCAAACGCATCGCATCGATGGCGGACGACCATGGCGGTCGCGGCCTGCGCCCGCTGACCAAAAGCGCTCCTCCGGAAGCCTGAATCGCCGTAGCGCCGGCGCCGACTTTCGGGCGTGACCATAGTCTCGGGAAACAAAGCCGGACCCGACTCCGACGGGCTGACCGGCATTTCTCCTTGCCAGCCTGGCAGCAGTGTTCTAGCCTGTTAAAAGCTGCCAGCCGGTCGCCATCATTCCTCGAAAGGAGTACTCCCATGGACATGCACTCCATACAAACCTTCCTCAGCACCACCGCCACCGAACTGGCGATGAAGATACTGGCCGCGATTGCCTTCTGGGTCGTCGGCCGCTGGCTGATCAGCTGGGTGATCGGGATGATGCAGGCGGCGATGGGCCGCAACCACGTCGACCCGACGCTGACCAAATACCTCGGCTCGATCATCGCCATCGCACTGAACATCGCCCTGGTGCTCGGCATCATGGGCTACTTCGGCATCCAGACCACCTCCGTTGCCGCCATGCTGGCCGGCGCCGGCCTGGCGATAGGCGCGGCGTGGAGCGGGCTGCTCGGCAACTTCGCCGCCGGCGCCTTCATGCTGGTGCTGCGCCCGTTCAAGGTCGGCGATTTCGTCAGCATCGGCGGCATCGTCGGCACGGTGCACGAACTGGGCCTGTTCGGCACCGTCATCATCACGCCCGACAACGTGAACACCATCGTCGGCAACGGCAAGATTTTCGCCGACACGATCCAGAATTTCTCGGTGCTGCCGGTGCGCCGCGTGGAACGGGTGGCGCAGCTGGCCAACGGCGTCGATCCGCTGGATGCCATCAGCCGCTTCAAGGCCGCCGTGGCGCAGATTCCCAATGTGTCGAAGGACATGCCGCCCGAGGTCAACCTGCTCGACATCAAGCTCGAAGGCCCGCAGATCGCGGTGCGACCCTACACCCACACCGACCACTATTGGCAGGTCTACTTCGACACCAACGAAGCCATCGTCCGCGTCTGCAAGGAAGCCGGCTGGCCGGCGCCTTCGGCACTGCACCAGCTCAAGCAGGTTTCGTAAGGGCCTTGGGCTTAGCGTTCCCGGCCATGTTCCGGCCGGGAACGCTGCGTGGAAAATCGATTCAGGGACGTTGTTGACTCGCTTGCCGTGGCGGCCTGCACCAGGGAAGCCAGTCAAGCTGCCATCAAACCGCGGCCACACCCTGTTTTAATTACTTCTTGCTCAGCGCCGCGTAGCCCAGCAGGAACACGCCGCCACCGATCAGCAGCCAGCCCAGCAAGGGCGGCAGCGTAACGGTATGCGTCTGTTCGGCCGTCGCGGTGAGCGACCCGATCTGGAGGACCTGTTCCCGCGTCGTGTAGCTGTATTGCTCGTAACCGAGAATGGCACCACCGAGGGCAATCAGTACGATGCCGATGAGCAGAATGGGTTTCATGAAGATCGCTCCCTGGACTTGCATCCGGTTGTGAGGAAGGTGGAAGTACGTGGAACGATGTTTACACCCAAAGTGCAAGCGGCTTCGTGCGGTCGCACACACAGGCGGATCATTTTCCAGAATCACGACAAGCCAAGGCCGGGCGACCGGCCGCCGGCATTCCCTTCGGTGTTCCAGCGCACAGACCTGCCAGCGGATACAGCCTAAGGTCCGGCAGCAACTCCGGCGTGGCGCACATTTGTGCCACGCCGGCCATTGTCGTCAAACATTCTGGAAGGAATTGATCATGAAGTATTCGATGGTATTTTCGGCAGCACTGATGGCGCTCGCGCTGAACGCATGTGACAGGCAGGCCCCGGCGGCGGCTCCGGTTGTGGTAGCCGTTCCCGGACCTGCCGGCCCGGCCGGCGCAACAGGAGCGACGGGATCGACCGGCTATACCGGCGCCCCGGGTTCGACCGGAGATACCGGCGCCAAGGGCTCGCCCGGTTATACCGGAGCCACAGGAGCCACCGGCGATACCGGCGATACCGGCGCCACCGGCGACACGGGTGCACGCGGCAGGACCGGCGGTGACACCGTGATAATCGTTCCGCCGGCCACTCCCGCACGCTGAGTTCGCCGCGCCACCGGGACGGGTGCGCACGTGCCCCCGTCCCGCTTCAGGCGCGGTGTCGTTTGACTTCCCTGCCAGCCTGAAGCGCCGGCGCGCAGGTCGCGCCCCGGCCGCTTGTTCTCCCAGCCGAAGTGGCCGCGCTTCCAGACGTCGGCCCAACCGTCACCCCCACTGGCCTTGCCGGCGCCGCGCTCGAAGCAGTAGTTTTCCGGGTCGCGCGGCTTGTCCACGCCGAGCAGTTCGCACAGGTCGTCGAAGTGGCCCTGCGCCCCGGCGCGTTCGCTGAGCGGGTTGCTCTGCCACAGGGCGATGAATTGTGCGGGAGTCATTTACGCATTTTGCATTGAATCCATCCTGCGGTGGGGCCGGCCGGCGACCCCGCCGCGCCATCGGCTGCGCGACGTGTGTGTGACAATGAAACCCCATCGATAGTGCATGGCGGGAAAATGGACGACAACTCTTCAAGCTGGATGCGCGGGCTGGCGATCGTCGGCGCCCTGCTGCTTGCGGGCTGCGCCGGCTACGGCGGCAGCGATCTCAAGCCGGGCGTGGCGACGCTGCCCGAGCTCATCGCCGCGATGGGCGAGCCGGCGCTGGTCTGGACGAATCCCGATGGCAGCCGGCAACTGGCTTACCCGCGCGGCCCGGCGGGGACGCAGACATTCATGGCCCATGTCGGCCCGGATGGAAAACTGCAGCGCATCGAAAAAGTGCTCGACCCTGATCATTTTTCCCGCATCCGGGCGGGAATGAGCCAGGACGAGGTGCTGCGCGTGCTGGGTCCGCCGGGACCGGGATGGACCGAGTTTTACGCGCGGCGCAACGAACTCGTCTGGTCCTGGCTGTCCTGCAACGATTGGAGTCGGCAGGAATTCTTCGACGCGATGTTCGACGCGACCACCGGCAGCGTGCGCTCGACGGCGCATCGCCCGCGCCTGGTGGGGCCGGACGGCATTCAGCCCGTTTGCGGACGCTGAGCTAACCTGGCCCAGGTCGCCGTGTCGCCGGCGCCGACTCTGCGGCGCCGCAGGCCCTAAAAACGATGCGAGTAGTTGACCGCCATGAACACCATGTCAGGGTGGTCGTAAGCGCCGCTCAGGGCATTGCTGGAGCTTGAACTGCTGTCCGAGCGCGCATATTCGAGAGCCAACCCGAGGTCGGACTGCGGCGACAACACGTACTGGACACCGGTGCCCAGGCGCCAGGTAGCGCCCACCGGCAAGGCGAACGAAGCCTGGTTCTGGTGCTCGTACATGCTGTTGTCGTAGGCCACGCCGGCACTCACCCTGGTCTTGGCGTTGTACTGGTACTGCGCGCCCAGCGCGACATGCCAGGTGTCCCGAACCTTCAGAGTGGATGTCGCCGTGTTGCCGAAAGCTTCCGCGGAGGACTGGGAGAACTTGCTCCAGTCCTGCCAGCCGAGATTGCCGGTCAGCGCCCAGCGCTCGTTCAACTGGTGATAGGCGCTGGCCATCAGCTGCTGCGGCGCGTAGGTTTTGATCTTGGTCGGGAAAGTGTGCGTAACCCCCGGCAGAATCCCCCGGATGGTCAGGTCCACGCCGAAGTCGTATTCGATCTCGCTGGTCCACACCACGCCGAAGCGGGTAGCCTTGGAGGGTTCGAACATCACGCCGAGGCGCGCACCGTATTGCCAGTCGTGGTCCTGCGCATCGAATTTGCGGCCGGTTCCGGCAATCTCGACGCGCTGCAGCTTGAACAGCCCGTAGTTGGCGGTCAGGCCCGCACCCAGCGACCACTGGTCGTTGATGCGGTACGCCAGCGTCGGCTGCAGCGTCGCGGCCATCAGCGTGGTCTGGTCTATCAGATTGCGGCCCGCCCACTGGCTGCCGAACTTTTCGACCAATCCATAGTTGCCGTAAAAGCCGATGCCGAGCTTGAGCCGATCGCTGATGCTGTGGCTGTAGAAGGCGCTGCCGCCGGGCATCCAGCCGAGGCTGTTGCCGGGATTGCTGCCCTTCAGCAGCCCTGTCCCATCCTGCTTGAATTCGGCATCGCCGTAGAGCAACTGGCCGGCGACGCTCAGTCGGTTGCCGCTCAGGCGGGTCATGCCGGCCGGATTGGCGTACAGAGTGGATGCGTCTTCGGCGCGCGCCGCGGTGCCGGCGCCGGCAAAGCCGAGGTCGGCGGTGCCGATCTCGTACAGGTACAGCCCGCCGGCATTGGCGAATGCCGGCATGGTCAGGACCGCGGCAATCATCGAGTTGCGGAGCGCCTTGTACTTGTTCATGTGTTCCTCACATTGGATAAGAATTCGCGTGCAGGTTTCGAATAACGACGACCTGCGGACTGATTCATCGACGGCGTGAAAGCTCGGCCGCCATTGCCTTCACCTGCGGATCATCCGGCAGCGCCTCGGCCAGTTTGCGCGCATGGCCGAGGGCCGCCACCGTAACTCCCGTCTCACCTTCGATCGAAATCAGGGTGCCGAGTATAGCCAAGTCATACGGGTGACGTTCATCCGCTTCGCGCAAGGCCGCAACGGTCCAGACACAGGTGTTGCGCGGCCGCTCCGGAGCGCGCCTGAACACCCGCGCTTCGACAAGAATGGCACAATCTGGCAGCCCAATCTGGCAGCTCTCAAAAACCATGACGGATTACATGAAAAAGGCAGCGAACCTCGCCTATCAGGACATGTCGCCGGTTCGCGCCCTGATCCGGCAGTCGACCGATACCAGCCCGCGCGCGCACGCCTTATCCAAAAGAGCAAAGGCTTGAGCATTGCCATGAACAAACTCGTCAAAACATGGCTCCGCGAGCCTTTGCTGCATTTTCTGCTGGCGGGCGGTTTGCTGTTCGCTGCCTATGGTTTGCTCAACCGGGGGACGCCCGAAACGCCGCGCTCGGTGCGCATCACCGTGGCGGAAATTAACTGGCTGAAGGAAACCTGGACACGCCAGTGGCAGCGTCCGCCGACGCATGAGGAAATGCGCGGACTCGTCGCGGATTATTTGAAGGAAGTGCTGCTGGCACGCGAGGCAAAGGAACTCGGACTCGACGAGAACGACACGGTAATCCGGCGGCGGCTGGCGCAGAAAATGGAATTCATCGTGCAGGATACCGCGCGACTCGCCGAACCCGCCGACGAGGAGTTGCGCCGTGTCCACGCGGCGAGTCAGCTGCGCTATCAGGAACCCGCGCGCGTCAGCTTCCGGCAGATCTTTTTCAAGACCGAGACCTCGGCGCAAAAGGCGCTCGCGCTCCTTGCCAAAGGAGCTTCGGAAGATACCGGTGACAGCAGCATGCTCGAACGCGACCATGAGCGCGCCGATGCCCAGGCGGTAACGAGCCAATTCGGCGAGCAGTTCAGCAACGCGGTTTTCACGCTCGAGCCCGGTCGATGGCGTGGTCCAGTGAGGTCGAGCTACGGCTTCCACCTGGTGCGCATCAATGTGCGCCAGGATGCGGCGCCGCGGTCTTTCGAGGCGGCACGCGCACAGCTGCGCGAGGATTGGCAGCGCGAAGAGCAAGCCAGGACCGGCGAGCAATTGCTCGCCGAATTGAAGAAAAAATACTCCGTCGTGGTGGATCAGGAGATCAAGCCGCTACTGGAGCCACAGGCGAAAGCCGCGCGATGAAATCGCTGTTGCGGGCCTGTCTCTGGCTGGCATGGCTCATGGGCGCGACTGCGCTGGCCCATGAAGTGCGGCCGGCCTACCTCGAACTCCACGAAGACAAGGCGGGCGAATTCCGCGTGCTCTGGAAGACGCCGATGCGCGGCGAAATGCGCCTGGCGCTGATGCCCGCCTTGTCCGGAAACAACCAGACCCTGACACCTGTCGCCACGCGCCTGACCGGCAGTGCCGCCGTGCAAACATGGCGGCTCAAGGCCATCGCCCCATTGCGCGGACAGACACTGCGCATCGACGGACTGGACACCACGATGACCGACGCCCTGGCGCGCATAGAGTTCGCCGACGGCACCACCTGGACGCGGCGGCTCACTCCGCAGGAGCCGGCGGTGAAGATTCCGGCGGCACAAACCGGCGCAACGGTGGCCGCTGACTATCTTGCGCTGGGCATCGAACACATCCTGCTCGGCATCGACCACCTGTTGTTCGTTCTGGCGCTGCTGCTGATCGCGCAGGGCCGCTGGATGCTGGTCAAGACGGTCACCGCTTTCACCCTGGCGCACAGCATCACCCTGGCACTCGCCGTGCTTGGTTTCGTGCATGTGCCGCAAGCGCCCGTCGAAGCCGTCATTGCGCTATCCATCGTGTTTGTCGCCGGCGAAATCCTGCATGCGCGGAACGGCCGGGCCGGCATCGCAGCGCGCGCGCCATGGCTGGTGGCCTTTGCTTTCGGACTTCTGCACGGCTTCGGCTTTGCCGGCGCACTCACCGAAATCGGCTTGCCGCAGAGCCATATTCCTATGGCATTGCTGTTCTTCAACCTCGGCGTCGAGATCGGCCAATTGCTGTTCATCGCTGCAGTACTGGCGGGCATCGCCCTGCTGCGACGCTGGCGTTTTCCCGCATGGACCGGGCCGGTGCCGCCTTATGCCATTGGCAGCGTGGCGATGTTCTGGGTCATCCAGCGCGTCGCAGCCTTTTAGTCACTGAAGTAGAATCAATTCACAAATCCAAGGAGATCCATATGAACACGCGATTGCCTTCGCTATCCATCGCGATCCTGTTTGCCTTTTCGGGGCTTGCCCTGCCTGTCATGGCGCACGATGCGGGTCAGGCCGAGCAAGCGGGTCTGGAAAAGGTGCACCCCTCCAAGCCGGCGTACTCGCCCTATGCCGGACGCAATTTTCCGACCCGGCCGTTCTTCGGCGACACCCACCTGCACACCTCTTTCTCGATGGATGCCGGAGCCTTCGGCGCCCGGCTTGGCCCGCGCGAGGCCTATCGCTTTGCCAGGGGCAATGAAATCATGGCCTCCAGCGGCCAGCCCGCCAAGCTGTCGCGTCCGCTCGATTTCCTGGTCGTGGCTGATCATTCGGACGGTTTCGGCTTCTTCCCGCTGATCATGGGCGGTGATCCGACGATCATGGCCGATCCGCAAGGCAGGAAGTGGAACGAGATGATCCATTCCGGCAACGGCGCCGCGGCAGCCATCGACATCATCCAGAATTTCGGCTTGGGCACGATCTCCAAGGCAATCATGCCGGTACCTGGCACCAAGGCCTACCGTGGCGCCTGGCAGGAGACCATCAAGGCCGCCGAGGAGGCGAACGAACCCGGACGCTTCACCGCCTTCATCGGTTATGAGTGGACCTCGAACACCGGCGGCAACAACCTGCACCGCAACGTCATTTTCCGCGACAACGCGGACAAGGCCAGCCGGGTCGAGCCCTATACGACCCAGAAACCCCTGGGCAGCGACAACCCGGCTGATTTGTGGAAGTGGATGGCGGCCTATGAGGACAAGACCGGCGGCAACGTGCTGGCCATCGCCCACAACGGCAACCTCTCGAACGGCCGCATGTTCCCGACGGTCGAAGACTTCGGCAAGAAAATCGACAAGGCCTATGCCGAGGAACGCATCAAGTGGGAACGGCTCTACGAAACAACCCAGACCAAGGGCGACGGCGAGGCGCATCCCTTCCTGTCGCCGAACGACGAATTCGCCAATTTCGAGAAATGGGATAAAGGCAACCTCGACGGCAGCGAAGTCAAAAGCAAGGGAATGCTCGAATTCGAATACACCCGCTCGGCGCTGAAAAATGGCTTGCTGCTGGAGCAGAAACTGGGCGTCAACCCCTACAAGTTCGGCCTGGTCGGCAGCAGCGATGCGCACACCGGTCTGTCAGCCATGGAAGAGGAAAACTTTTTCGGCAAGGTCACGCCCGCCGAGCCCAGCCCGGAACGCCTGACCAAGGCCTTTTTCTCCAATCCCAAGACCGGAATCAAGATCATGGATTGGGAAGTCTCATCGTCGGGCTATGCGGCGGTCTGGGCCACGGAGAATACTCGCGAGGCGCTGTTCGATGCCATGGCGCGGCGCGAGACCTATGCCACCACGGGACCGCGCATGATCGTGCGCTTCTTCGGCGGTTGGGATTTCGAAGCCAGGGATGCCGCCAACCGCCTGCCGGCGCAGATCGGCTACACCAAGGGCGTGCCGATGGGCGGCGACCTGAGTGCCGCGCCCAAAGGCAAGTCGCCGACATTCCTGGTCGCCGCCCTGAAAGACCCGATCGGCGCCAACCTCGATCGCATCCAGGTCGTGAAGGGCTGGGTCGGCAAGGATGGTCAACTGCACGAGAAAATCTACGACGTCGCATGGGCTGACGCGGAGAAGCGCAAGCCGGGCGCCGATGGCAAGTTGCCACCCGTCGGCAGCACGGTCGATATCGCCAATGCCACCTGGACCAATACCATCGGCGATCCGGAACTGATCAGGGTATGGAAGGATCCGGCGTTCGACCCGGCGCTGCGGGCCTTCTACTATGTGCGCGTGCTGGAAATTCCGACACCGCGGTGGACTACCTATGACGCCATGCGCTTTGGTGTCAAACCCCTCCCCGGCACCACCATGAGTTTGCAGGAGCGCGCCTACACCTCGCCGATCTGGTACACGCCGACGCTGTGATGGCCGCCTGATATCCGGCTCCCATATTCTCAGTGAGGCCCAACATGGCCGCGATTCGAAGTGATCTGACCCGCACAATGCTGGACATCCTCTGTCGCGCTGATGTCGCCAGGGAGCAGGCGCAGTCGGACTGAGTCGCTCACAAGCATCGGGCCGGAAAGGACAGTTCTTTCCGGTCTGGATCGCCGTCCTGCCAGCGCCGACTCGAACTGCCCGGCCGGCAGTTTCAAACACCTGTCAAAGTGGCAGGCTTACGCCGCAACATGCAATAGAAGGAAGACCGAGTGTCGAGAAGTTATGCCCATTCGTTCTCCGCCGCATGCGGGATGGTTCTCCTCGCCGCCAGCCTGACCGCACTGGCGCAAACCCCAGCCACCGACGACACGCTTGCCGGTAGTTCGGACACTTCGTCGGTCGGCAGGACAGGTCGCGTGAGCGACGGCCTGCCGGAGAAAGCAGTGCTGAAAGGCACGGACCTCATCGCCGCCCTGGCGATATTCCTGATCGTCGTCGCATCGACTTTCCCGGTGCTACTGCCCTTCCTGTTGATCAGCGATGTCGCGACGGCGAAGAATGCCTCCCGTGCCATCGCGCTGGCGATGCTGTTTTTCGGCGGCCTCGCCCTCGGCCGCTATGCGGGCTATGGCAGCTGGAAGGTCGGGGCCACAATGGCAGGGCTGGGGACGGGACTCGTAGTCGCGATCAATGCGCCGGGTGCTGACGACACCGCGTGATGCCGCAGACCGCCGCAAGTCGTCCGGAACAGGCTGCGTGTCCTACCTTCCGCTAAAATCCGGTTTCGATTTTTTTCCCAGCGAGGCCCCGCATGGCCGCAATTCGAAGTGATCTGACCCGCACCACGCTGGCCATCCTCTGCCTTCTTCTGATGATCGTTGGCTCGCTCTGGGTCCTGCTGCCCTTCCTGGCGGCGACGGTGTGGGCCACCATGATCGTGGTCGCCACCTGGCCGATGCTCAAGTCCCTGGAACACCGTCTCGGCGGCCGGCGCGGGCTGGCCGTAACGGCAATGACCCTGGTCATGCTGCTGCTGCTCTTCGTTCCCCTCCTGCTGGCGATCGACACCATCGTCAGTAACGCCGGCGAGATCGCCGGTCTGGCCAGAAAGCTGGTCACCGCAGGCTTGCCGCAACCGCCCGAATGGGTGGCGACCTTGCCGCTCGTCGGCGAAAAAATGCACATATTCTGGGCGCAGCTGGCCGATGCCGGTTCGCAGGCACTGGTGGAGAAAGCCGAGCCCTACGCGGCCCAATCCGGCAGGTGGCTTCTGGCGAAGATTGGCAGCATGGGCTTCATGCTCATACAGTTCCTGCTGATCGTGATCCTGTCGGCCATCCTCTACAGCAGCGGAGAAGCGGCGGCAGCCGGCGTCAAGCGTTTCGGCCGCCGGCTGGCCGGCAATCACGGCGAGAATTCCGTCATCCTGGCCGGGCAGGCGATCCGCGGCGTGGCCCTCGGTGTCTGCGTTACGGCGCTGGTGCAGACGGTGCTCGGCGGCATCGGCCTGGCCATTGCCGGGGTGCCTTTTGCCGCGCTGCTTGCGGCGGTGATGCTGATGTTCTGCATCGCGCAGATCGGGCCGGGCCTGATTCTGTTCCCGGCGGTGGCCTGGGTGTTCTGGACCGGCGACACCGGCTGGGGGGTTTTTCTGCTGGTATGGAGCCTGGTCGTCAGCACCCTGGACAATTTCCTGCGCCCCATGCTCATCAGGAAGGGCGCGGATCTGCCGCTGCTGCTCATATTTGCCGGCGTCATCGGCGGCCTGCTGGGTTTCGGCCTGATCGGGATTTTCGTCGGCCCCGTGGTACTGGCCGTGACCTATACCCTGCTCGAAGCCTGGATTGAGGACGGGCTGGGCAAGGCGGACGCCGACTGACGGCCTGGGACGGGACGTCGACCCGGGCTACTGTCGTCCGGTGCCGGAAACCTACCTGGTGCCGCCGCCGATGAAGCCCTTCTTGTGCAGTTCTTCTTCGACGAGTTGCGCAATGGCCTGAACCATTTCCGGGCGCGAGCGCGGATCGAGGGTCTGGGTGGTTCCCGTCCACAGCGGCGTGTCGTCCGGCAGCTTGTAGAGAATGGTCTCGACCACGATGGTGGTATTTTCGACGGTGTAGCCCGGTGTCGTTTGCATCATGGTATAGCCGTAGCCGTAATAGCCGCCGAAGTTGCCGTAATACGGACTGATACCCCCGAGGGGCCTCATCGGCACAAAGTTGGTTTGCGGCGGGACGTAGGTTTCCGACTTGTCGATGGCAACCAGACGCGAAACCAGCACGCCGTCGTAGCCGGCCTTGACCAGGGTCGCGCGAACCTTTTCCTTGTCCGCTTCAGCCTTGTCGAACAGGACATAGCCGGGGGTAGCCGTGGTGCCCGCCGGCATCTTCTGCACCATCTGGTCTTCGGCAAAACGCCGGATAGTTTCATCCTTGGCCATGACGAGGATGGCGATTTTCTTCAGGGGCCCGCCGCGGTAATCCGGGCTTACCCAACTGGACGTCAGCGAGGTACTCGCGCAGCCGCCCAGCAGTATGGCGAAGGCCGCCATCGCCAGGCGGAAAACGGCATTTGAGGATTCGTGATGTTTCATGGAAGCGTTCCTTGTCTGGGCATGCCGAATTCAATGGCATCTCGCGGAGTATCCCCGTCGCTGCCGGTCGAGGTCAAGCAACGGTTTCACGCGAAAACTCGCGGTCGACTCCGCCAATTCAGGACAACAATGATGCGCCACCTGCCTTTCCGCCGCGCCTGCGTTCCGGCAGTGTCAATGGCCCTGCACTTCAGGATCGGCTTGATTTGGTTGACAGCCTGAATCGCCGCAGCGCCAGCGCCGACTCTTCGGAAATGACAGCGGTCCCCATAAATTCCGAATCGTAAAACGGACTCGAGTTCAAAAGACGGCTAACCCTCGACTCCATTCAGACGTTTCAGCATGCGGTCGAATCTGGCACCGGCGAGATGCACCTTGTCGAGCACCTCGAGGTCGAGTTCGCCCTCCATCTCCTCGTCGTCGAGTTCGCCGGACTTGCCGAAGCCCAGACGCGACACCGTTCCCCGCAGCCGGTCGGAAAGAAAGGTAGCGAGCGCCTTGTAAAAACGCGCGGCAAAAGACGGGTCGCCGGCGATCTTCGAGTCAAGGGTGGCCCGCGCAATGCGCAACAGCCGGCAGGGGCCGAGCGCCGCAACCGAAGCCGACGGCGGGCGCTGGTCGACGAAGGACATCTCGCCGACGATCTCGCCGGAGCCGATGCGGGTAATTTCGCCGACACCCGACACCGCGACGCTCAGACTGCCATCGAGCACGATGTAGAGGTCGCCTACGGCTTTGCCCTGCTCGATCAATGTGACGCCGCCGGCAATATCGATACGGCTGCCGGCGCCGGCAAGCCACTCGACGTCCTGATCGGTCAGCTGGCCGAGAATGAAAAGAACCTTGCGCATGGCTGTTTCTCCGATCACATGAGTTGTTTATGCACCAGCCTGGCAAAAGGTCCGTCCGCTGCCAGAAGTTCCTTGTAGCGCCCCTCCTCGACTACGACACCGCCATCAAGCACATAGATGCGGTCGGCGGCCTCGATCGTGCTGAGCCGGTGGGCGATGACCAGCCGGGTCACCGTCAGCCGGACGAGATTCTCCGCAACGACAGCCTGCGCCCGATTGTCGAGCGCGCTGGTGGCCTCGTCGAAGAGCAGAATGCGCGGTTTCGCGGCGAGTGCGCGGGCGATCAGCAGGCGTTGCAGTTCGCCGCCGGAAAAACCGGGGTTGTCGCCGATCATGGTGTGCATTCCCATCGGCAGCGCCTCGATCGCCTCGACAATGCCGGCGAGGCGCGCCGCCGCCCACGCATCGTCGAGAGTAATGTCGCGTGCGCCGCGGATGTTCTCGAATATCGAGCCGGCAATCAGCGTGTCATGCTGCAATACCGTGCCGATCTGCCGCCGGACGGCACGGATGTCGAGACTGCCCAGTTCATGGCCGTCCATGTAAATGGCACCGGCTACCGGCGTCTCGAAACCGAGCAGGAGACGGAACAGCGTCGACTTGCCGCAGCCGGACGCCCCGACAATCGCGATGAATTCACCCGGGTTGGCGCGCAGGCTGAGGCCGCGCAGCACATTCGGCTGGCCTTCGGCGTAGCGGAAGTGCAAGTTGCCGATCGCCACGGCGCCGGCCAGCATGCCGGGATCGGCGCCGCCCTTCGCAGTTTCAGGGGGAGTATCGATGATCGGCCGCAAACGCTCCCAGATCGGCGCGATCGCCAGCAAATCGACAGCTGTCGTCGTCAGTTGCGAGAGAGCCAGGAAAGCCGTACCGAAGGCACTGATGAAGGCGAAGAAGGCACCGGCTCCAAGACGTGAGTCAGTCGACGGCCCGGCGCCCAGCCAAGCCACGGCGGCGAAGATCGTACCCAAAGCCAGAACCCTGTAACCCGCATTGAATGCCGAAAACACGGCGCTGATCTTCTGCGCACGATAGGCGTGCTCGCGCATGTCGGCGTAGCAATGCGCCCAGCGGGAGAATATCCGGCTCTCGGCGCCGGCGAGCCGGATGCGCTCGACGCCGTTGAGCATTTCCAGAACCATGCCGTTGAGCCGGCCCGATAGTCGCTCGCGGTCGCGCAGGGCGCGCACCGATAACCAACCGGCGGCGGCGGCAGCCAGGGCCAGCACCAGCGACAGGCCGACCGCGACCAGCGCCGCCGGCGCGTGATAGTAGAACAGCAGCGCGAAACCGAAGATCGAGAAGGTGCCGGCAAAAAGGCTGCTGGCGACGCTGCCGGTGATCATGGTGCTGATCGCCTCGACCGCCAGCGTGCGCTGGCCGAGATCGCCCGAGCTGTAGTCGCGGAAGAATCCCGCCGGCAAGTGGATCAGGCGGTCGATGGTCGCCGCCTGTAGCGCCAGCTTCGCTTTCGACTCGATGCGCAGCATTGCCACACCGTTGGCCAGCGTCATCGTGAGTTGCAGAATTGCAAGAATGACTATCGCCGCGCCAATCTGGTGAAGCAGCCCGCGCATGTGCCCGGGAACGATGTCATCGAAAACCAGCGCCGTCGCCACCGGCACCGCCAGGCCGAGCAGGCCGCCGGCGGCGGCGCAGCCGAGCAGGGTCGACACATCGCGGCGCATGCCGCCAAGGCCGATGGCAAGGAGTTCGTGCAGCCGTACGGCACGCTCCGGCAGACGCCGGTAAAAGCAGATCGCGTGGGCCGCCAGTTCCAGATCATCTTCGCGCGTGACCCGCCCCTCGGTTGCGCGCTGCGGATCGAAGCAACGATAGCCGCCCCCAGCCGGCAGCAGCGCCAGCGGTTGATCATCGCGCCCGAAGCCCAGCAGCGGACCGGCATCACTCGTCGACCAGCCGTTGCGCAGCGTGACGTGGCGTACGGCCAGCCCCATCCCGGCGGCCAGGCGTTCGACCCGTGCCGACATCGACTCGCCTTCACGCTGGCGCCCGCCGACCGCCGGCACGCCCAGCGCAGCGGCAATTCTTGCCAGGACCGATTCCAGCGCATCCCCGGCGACGCCGGCAACGGGATTGTTGCCGCTGGCGGCCAGCCGCGCCAGGCGCGCCAGCGCCGCATGCAAGCGCTGATCGCCGGGTTCCGGCGTCGACGCTGAAGCGGACACGGACGGCGTCGCCATTTCAGTTTTCCACCAGTTGCGCGTAGCGACCGCCCTGCGCCATCAGTTCGGCGTGTTTGCCGCGTTCGACGATGCGGCCGCCATCCATGACGATGATCTCGTCGGCATCGCGGATCGTGCTCAGGCGGTGGGCGATGACGATGCAGGCGCAGCCGCGCGCCCGGATCGACGCCATCACCGCCGTCTCGGTGGCGGCGTCGAGCGCGCTGGTTGCCTCGTCGAGAATCAGCAGCGCCGGTTCCAGCGCCAGCGCCCGGGCTATCTCCAGCCGCTGGCGCTGCCCGCCGCTGAAGTTGCGCCCGCTCTCGGCGACGGCGGCGGCGTACCCCCCCGGCCGTTGCAGGATCAGATCGTGGATCGCCGCATCGCTCGCGGCGCGGACGATGGTCTCGCCGGGAACCTCGTCGTCCCAGAGCGTGATGTTCTCGGCGATGCTGCCGTCGAACAGCGCGATCTTCTGGTCGACCACCGCCACGGCGCCGCGCAGCGCCGCGCGCGGCAATTCGTGCAGCGGCACGCCGTCGAGCGTGATGCTGCCGGACCACGCCGTATACAGCCCGGAGGCCAGACGCCCGAGCGTCGACTTGCCGCTGCCCGATCCGCCGACCAGTGCCACCCATTGCCCCGGCCGCAGGTCGAAGGAAAAATCCTCGATCAGCGGCGGCGCCAGCGGGCTGTAGCCGAAGGCCACCCCGTGCATCACCAGCGCACCGCTGAAATGCGATGACGAACCGGGTGGCGATGCCGTTGGCAATGTCCGCGGCGTAGCGGCGAACTCCCTGTCCGCCGGATGACGCAAGGTGTCGTCGAGGCGCGCCAGCATCCCCTGTGCCGCCTGGACCTGCGCATTGGCGCCGACCAGGCTGCCCATCGGCCCGCAGACGTTGGCCAGCAGCGACTGCGCCGCGACCAGCATGCCTATCGTCAGCGCGCCCTCCATCACTTGCGTCCCGCCGATCAGCAGCACGCTGGCACCGGCAAGCATGCCGAGCATCGCCGGCAGCGCGTTGAGCAGCAGGCGCAGCCGCTCGCCGGTCTGCTCGGCATCGACCATCTTGGCGTGGAAACCGGCAAAGCGGGCGAAGAAATGCCCTTCGGTGCCGGTCGCCTTGATCGTCTCGATGATGCGCAGGCCCTGCATCAGCGTGCTGGACAATTGCCCGCCCTCCTTCGCCTGCTTCTGGCTGGCCTCGGCGAGGCGGCCGGAAATCCAGCCGAAGAGCAGCAGGTTGAGCGCAGCGAAGGCAAAGGCGACCGCTGCCAGGGCGGCGCTGTAGAAGAGCAGCAGCCCACCATAGAGGAAGACGGTGACGATGCTCAGTGCGACTGCCGCCAGCGGCCCGGAAACGAGTACAGCCACCTGCTCGTTGTGCTGCTGCCGGCTGGCGATGTCGGCCGGCGAGCGCTGCTGGAAGAAGGCGATAGGCAGCCGCAGCGTGTGCCAGATGAAGCGGCTCGACCAGACCGTCGCCAGCTTGTTGCGCAAGCGCAATAACGCGCGCTGCTGTTGCCACGTCAGCGCTCCGGAAAGTAACGCCAGCAGACCCATGCCGGCGACCAGCGGCGCCACCCAGTCGCGCAGACCCTGAATCAGGAAATGATCTGTGTAGAGCCGTGTCAGCGCCGGCACGAGCATCCCCGGCACCACCAGCGCCAGCGCCAGCACGGCAGCGAAGGCAAAGCCGCCGCGCTCGGCGTCGATCCGTCGCGCCAATGTCCGCCAGGGATTCGGCGCCTCCCCCGCGGCGCAAAACTCATCGCTCTTCTCCATCACCAGCACGACGCCGGTGAAGGATTCGTCAAATTCAGCCCGTGATACCGTGCGCCGGCCCAGCGCCGGATCATTGATGCGATAAGCGTCATCGCCGACCGCCTCGAGCACGACAAAGTGATTGAAGTTCCAGAAGACGATTGCCGGCAGCGGCACCGTCGCCAGCCCGGGCAGCTCCATCTTGAAGCCCTTGGCCTTCAGCCCGTGCCGCCGCGCCGCCTTGACCACATTGGCGGCGCTCGATCCATCGCGGGAGACGCCGCAGTCATAGCGCAGCAATTCCAGGGAAACATGCCGGCCGTGGTAGCCAAGTACCATCGCCAGGCTCGCCGCGCCGCACTCCACCATCTCCATCTGCAACACGGTCGGCGTGCGCACGGCGCGGCGCAATGCGGGTTTACCGAGTCCGAAGCGCCCGCCGCCGAAGCGTGCCGCCAGTCCGGCGATCATGTCGCGGCACCCGCCGTCCCGTCCGTCATCGTCAGCGGCCGTCGAACAAAGGCTCGAGGCCGGGCACCAGCAGCGTAATCAGGCGCCGCTCCCGTACCGTGATCTGCACCTGGCAAAGCGTATTGCTGCCGATGGCCAGTGCCGGCCCCTGTTGCGGCGAATTCTTCATCAGCAGAGGGTTGAACGACGACCAGCGAAAGCCGGTGACCGATGCCGGGTCGCGCTCGAGTTCGACCCAGACCTCGAAGGGCGCCCCGCCGCCGGCCAGCTTGTCGGCAAGCGGACGGTTCTTCAGTACGCGCATCATGCCTTCGGCGGTCGAGGGCACGCTTGCGACGCGCATCACGCGGCCGACCATGAAACCGTATTCCTCGCGCCTGACCGTAGACGGCGAGACCTGCACCGCCATGCCCGCGGCGATGCGCTTGCCTTCCTCGGGGGCGACGTAGACCACCGCCATCAGTGTCGGCGCATCGCCATCGCTGCGTCTCCCGCGCTGGACGCTGAACAGCGAACTGCCTGCCTCGACCAGTTCGCCGCGATTGACCTTGAGTTCCGCGACCTCACCGTCGTAAGGGCTGGTCACCGCTACCTGGCGGACCAAACGCGCTTCGAGTTCGGCGACCTTGCGCCGCGCGGCGTTACGCCGCATTTCCGTGTCGACCAGGGCACGCTCGCGGTCGATGGCACCGGTGCGTTCCTGGGCAAAAAGCTGCTTGAGTTCGTTCTCCAGTGATGCCAGCTCGGAACGGGCGCTGTTCAGTTCTATTTGTGCGGCGACGGCGCGCTGACGCGAAATGAAGCCGCGCGTCACCATGTCGCGCTCCTGGGCGACCTTCTCCTCGAGCCAGCCGATGCGCTCCTTCTTGAACACGATTGCCTGGCGGATCGCTGCCCGGCGGTCTTCGTCGGCATGGCCACGCGCCTGCCTCTCGCTGCCGGTCAATCGGCCGAGCGCCGTGTGCTTTTCCTCCAGTTCGGCGCGTTCCAGCCGGGCAAGATCGAGTTCCTGGGCGATGTCCGGCTGCTCGAGCCGCGCCACCTCCTGACCGGCACGCAGCTGTTCACCGGGTTTGACCAGCAGCACCGCGACCCGGCCGCGGCTGGCCGTCATCACCTCGACGACGCCTTCCGGCGCGACCAGCATGCCCTGCGCCGACACCCGCAGCGGCAATGCGACAAAGGCACTCCAGACCAGCGCCAACAGGCAGGCCGCAAAGAAGGCGCCAAGTGCCAGCCAACCCAGCGGCCGGGAGACGCGTACCAGACGGTCCAGTTGCTCCGGCGTGGACAAGCGCTCGAGTGCGGCGTCGCGAAAGATGGGCTCAGCCATGAACCGTCATTGCCGCGCCCCAAGTCTTGTTCATCCGATCCGTTCTTTCAATCAACGTGAAATAATTCATTAATGGATCGATCATACTATGCTATAAGGCAACTTCGGTCCGCAGGGCTGGCCGAGGCAGTCGCTAACTTACTAACCAGGAGGATCCGGCATGGACAAGAACCAGAAACCTGCAAGCGATGAGACTACCGAAATCGACGACAAGGCACTCGACCAGGTGGTTGGCGGTATAACTGCTGACGACACTTGGAACGCACTGAAGACAACCACGACGATCAAGACCGGAACCAGCAGCTTCGGCGGCGAAGAGTGGGAAAAGCGCTGAACGCACACAACGACGAGGAGCAAGAAACATGACCGAAGAAGTCAAGCCGGCAACTGAAGAGACGCGCGAAATCGACGACAAGGTACTCGACCAGGTGGTTGGTGGCGGGCTGGCCAGCATACCCGTCGGGAATGTGGTCAAGGCGCCCGGCACCAGCAGCTTTGGCGGCGAGGAGTGGGAAAAACGCTGAACGCGCACAACGACGAGGAGCATGTAGCATGACCGAAGAAGTCAAGCCGGCAACTGAAGACTCGCGCGAAATCGACGATGCCGAACTCGAGAAGATATCGGGCGGGGATGGCACTTGGGGCGCCGCGCTGACGGTCCGCCCCATCGCCACGACCACGAATTTCGGCGGTGATGAATGGGAAAAGAAATAGCCTCCGTTCCGCTTCATCCCTGACAACGGCCCCGGTTCCCCGGGGCCGTTGCTTTTTGCACCTCGATATCGACCGCGACGGCAATCATCCTCCGACAAACCCGGGGGTTGCGGAAGCATTGCCGATCCGAAGCGACTGCGGCAAGATAATCCTGCACGAATGGCCATCACGGAACCCGTTGCGCGATACGCAGTCCCAATATGCAGTCCTGGCTGGCTCGCAAACCAATATACCGAGAGGAGAACAAGATGCAAGGCATGGCAAGAATGACGTGGCTGGCTGCAGCCGGTGTGATCGGGATGGCGGGTTGCGCCAGTGTTCAGCCGGGTCCCAGGGACATGACGTTCTTCGTGACCAGTGTCGGCCCGGGCCAGGGCGGCGACCTCGGCGGCCTCGCGGGGGCCGACCGCTACTGCCAGTCGCTGGCGCAGGCCGCCGGTGCCGGCGACCGCACCTGGCGTGCCTACCTGAGCACCCAGGGCGCGACATTGGCCGATACCAACGTCGTCAATGCGCGCGACAGAATCGGTACAGGCCCGTGGCAGAACGCCAGGGGCGACGTCATCGCATGGAATGTCGAGGACCTGCACTCGGCCAGCAGCAACCTGACGAAACAGACGGCACTGGACGAACAGGGCCGGCCCGTCAACAGCCGCACGGAGAAGCCCAACAAGCACGACATCCTGACCGGCTCGCGACCTGACGGCACCGCCTTTCCGGGCGCCCAGTTTCCCGACATGACCTGCGGCAACTGGACCAGGAGCGGAGCCGAGGGCGCGGCGATGACAGGCCATTTCGATCGCGCCGGTCCCCTCGATGCGCCATGGGCCGTCTCCTGGAATTCGGCCCACCCGACGCTGGGTTGCAGCCTGGAGAAAATTCGCCCCACGGGCGGCGACGGGCTGTTCTATTGCTTTGCGGCGAAATGAACTGCTGGCATGCCGGCCAGGGATTTGACGAATCGCCGCCGAATCACCGTATCGCCCGCGCCAACTCCTGAAGTCCCACCGCCATGAGACGACTGCTCGCCATCGCCCTGCTCGCCTGGCCGGCGCTCGCCGGCGCCCTGCCGCTGGATACCATCCGGCTGCCGCCGGGCTTTGCCATCGAACTCTGGGTGCGGGTGGATAACGCGCGCCAGATGGCGCTGGGCGGCACCGATCAAAAAGGCGGCGTGCTGTATGTCGGCTCGCGCGGCGCCGGCCGCGTGCATGCGGTGCGCTTCGATGCGGGCTACCACGCCGGCGCCGTGGTGCGCATCGCCGACGGCCTGAACCTGCCCAGTGGCCTGGCCTGGACGAACGGCTCGCTGTATGTCGGTGCGGTGAATCGCATCCTGCGCTACGACGACATCGACCGCCGGATCGACAAGCCGCCGGCGCCGGTCGTCGTCACCGACACGCTGCCGAAAGATACCCATCACGGCTGGAAATTCATTGCCTTCGGCCCCGACGGCAAACTCTATGTGCCGGTCGGCGCGCCGTGCAATATCTGCGACCCAGCCGATCCCTATGCCGCGATGCTGCGCATGAACGCCGACGGTTCGGGCCGCGAGGTGTTCGCGCGCGGCATCCGCAACAGCGTCGGCTTCGACTGGAGCCCGGTCGATGGCGCGCTGTGGTTCACCGACAACGGGCGCGACATGCTGGGCGATGACAGTCCGCCCGACGAACTCAACCGCGCGCCGCGCGCCGGGCTGCATTTCGGCTACCCCTTCTGCCACGGCGGCGACCTGCCCGATCCCGAGTTCGGCGCGCGGCGCAAGTGCGGCGAGTTCGAGCCGCCGGCTCAGAAACTGGGCCCGCACGTTGCCAGCCTGGGCATGCGCTTCTATACCGGCGCGATGTTCCCCGCCGAATACCGCAACCAGATTTTCATTGCCGAGCATGGCTCGTGGAACCGCTCGAAAAAGACCGGTTATCGCATCGCCCTGGTACGCATCAAGGATGGCCGCGCCGCGGGCTACGAAAACTTCGCCAGCGGCTGGCTGCAGGGCGAAGCGGCCTGGGGCCGGCCGGCGGATCTGCTGATACTGCCCGACGGCTCGCTGCTGGTCGCCGACGACCATGCCGGCGCCATCTACCGCATCAGCTACCGCAAGCCCTGAATGCCGGCGCGGGGAACTAGCCTGCCGCGCCGCGATACCCCAGGCTGGAAATGTTGGCCGTGACGAAGTCGGCGAACTTCTTGTCGTGATCGACGATGGGCTTCAGGATGCTGAACTGCTTTTTCAGGGACTCGTCGCGCTCGCAGGCCTTGGGGTCGAGGCTCGCCAGCTTCATGCGCTCGATCGTCAGCAGGATGTCCTTGTGCACCTGCTTGTGTTTCGCGATGTCGGGAAAGCCAACGATGCTCATCACCGCTTCTTCGACCGCGAAATGGAAGCGCAGCAGTTCGTAGAGGCGCACCAGGATGTAATGCACGATGTGCCACTTGTCCCTGGCTGCCGCAGCTTCGATGACGGCCTGGATAGCCTCGTCGATTTCCTTGTGCTGGGCGTCGATGACATCGATGCCGGTCAGGTGCTGGGGATCCATGGCGGGAGTCGGGCGTTCGGGAGCACAGATTGTAATACGCGGCCGATGCGGAAGCATCGATGGGAATAAACTGGCCGCTCCGTTCGTATATCCCGTGCAGCACCCCTGATGCCACCCCCAAACCAACGGAGAACACCATGAAAACAAGACAACTCATCGCCGCCCTTGCCTTCACCATTGGCGCGGCAGGCGCCTTCGCCGCCGGCGCCCCCGTCAAAGCCGCCGACGGCGTGCTGGTCGGTGCCAACGGCATGACGCTCTATACCTTCGACAAGGACGCCGCCGGCAGCGGCAAGAGCGTCTGTAACGGTCCCTGCGCCACCAACTGGCCGCCGCTCGCGGCAGCGGCCGATGACGGCGCCAACGGCGACTACAGCATCATCACCCGCGACGACGGTGCCAAGCAGTGGGCGCTGAAGGGCAAACCACTGTACTTCTGGATCAAGGACACCAAGCCCGGCGACAAGACCGGCGACGGTTTCAACGGCGTCTGGAAAGTCGCCACCCCGTAAGCCGCAGTGAGCAGCCGCGACACCATCGTTGCCGAAATTCCCCGTCTGCGCCGCTATGCGCGGGCGCTGACGGGGAGCGCCGATGCTGCCGACGACCTGGTGCAGGAGACCCTGCAGCGGGCGCTGGAAAAGTGGCGATTGTGGCAGCGCGAACGCGACCTGCGGCCCTGGCTGTTTTCGATCATGCACAACATCCACGTCGATGGCCGGCGCCGTGATCACCGCATCGATTTCTGCGACGACGACGATCTGCCGGTACCGGTGCAGCGCGCCAGCCAGGCCGATGCGCTGGAACTGCGCGATCTCGAACGCGCCCTGGCGCTGCTGCCGCTGGACCAGCGCGAAGTGCTGTTGCTGGTCGGTCTTGAAGAGCTGAGCTATGCCGAAGTCGCCCGCGCGCTGAAGATTCCGCAGGGCACGGTGATGTCGCGCCTGTCGCGCGCGCGCGCGCGCCTCAAGGCGCTCCTGGCCGGGGAAACGGCACCGCAACTGAAAGTGGTGAGTACATGAATGCCCCGATTTCCGAAGACGACCTGCACGCCTACGCCGACGGCCAGCTTGACGCCGCGCGCCTGATGCAGGTCGAAACCTGGCTGGCCGGCCATCCTGAACGGCGCGCGCAGATCGAGGAATGGCGCACCCAGGCCGCGAGTCTGCACCGCGCCTATGATCGCGTGCTCGACGAGCCCATTCCGGCGCGGCTGGTTCCCGCCGCCAACGCCGCACGCTGGCTCGACGCGCGCAAACTGGCCGCCGTCGCCTGGCTGCTGTTCGGCGCCGCCATCGGCTTTTTCCTGCGCGGCGAGACCGCGCGCGATCCGGGCGCTGCCGTGGCGCTGAACTCGCTGCCGCGCCAGGCGGCGGTGGCCCACGCCGTGTTCGTTCCCGAAGTGCGCCACCCGGTCGAAGTCGGCGCCGACCAGGAAGCCCATCTGGTGGCCTGGCTGTCCAAGCGCCTCGGTGCGCCGCTGAAGCCGCCGCGGCTCGAAGAAACCGGCTACCGTCTGGTCGGAGGCCGCCTCTTGCCCGGCGACAGCGGCGAAGTGGCGCAGTTCATGTACGAGAATGCCGAGCGCAACCGCCTGACCCTGTATGTCCGCCCTGCCGCGCCCAAAGGAGCCGAGACCAGCTTCCGCTACGCCAGGGAGCACAACGTCGATGTCTTCTACTGGACCGACAGCCGCTTCGGCTATGCGCTGTCGGGCAACACCGGGCGCGAGGACATGCTGCGCCTGGCGACGCTGGTGTATCGGCAGCACGACAAGTAATGCGCAAGTAGCGCGGCAAGCTGTTGCCGCTTCAGGCGATATTCCGCTGCCGGCCGAGTGTCAAAGCAACCTCGGGAAACATGGCGGCGAGGCGTTCGACATCTTCCGCCCGATCGACATCCCACAGCGTGGCCAACTCGTCCCAGCGCCAGCCCAGCGCGGCCAGGCTCTGCCGGGTCTGCGCCATCACCTGCGGAGTTCCCCAGTCGATGCCGGCAAAGGCGCCGGCCGCCGGCGCCTTCATGCCGATCAGGACATAGCCGCCGTCGTCGACCGGGATCAGCACCGCATCGCGATCCGCCAGTGACCGCGCCGCCTCGCGCAAATGCGCGGCGCCCAGCACGGGGCAATCGGTGCCGATCACCAGCGTTCCCGCGACGGTCGGCGAGTCCTCGATCGCGGCGAGCATGCGCCGACCGAGGTCGCCCGCGACTTGCGACCGGATGGCTAAGGTGTTTAAGGGGCCGAGCTCGCGACAACGCATGAAGGCGCGATGCGCCGCGTCGCCTTCGCACCAGAGGGTGACCGGGCCGACAGCGGCCTCGAGCGCCATGGCCACGGTCCGCTGCAGCATCCAGGCTTGCAGGCTGGCCGCGCCCTCTTCGCCGAGCAGGGGAATCAGCCGCGTCTTGGCCTGGCCCGGCACTGGCGCGCGCGCCAGAATGGCGACGCCGATCGGCGCCGGCAATTCAGGATTCGCGCGACGCATAGCCGTACTCCGCTGCCAGGCGCCGCGGATCGGCGCCCAGAAAATAGCGCAACCGCAGCCACCACATGCGCAGGATGGTGCGCCACACGCCCTGCACCTCCCAGCGCCGCCCCGAAGTCGTCACCCGTGCGGACAGACAAGCCGGGCGACCGGTCCGCAACAGCCGGCGCGACAGTTCGATGTCCTCCATCAGCGGGATATCGGGAAAACCGCCGGCCGCGACGAAGGCCGCACGTGAAACGAACATGGCCTGGTCGCCGGTGGCAATGCCCGTCAGGCGCGAGCGCCGGTTCATCAGCGCTGCCACCAGCGGCAACCAGACGGACTTGCCCTCGATCTGCACGTCGAAGCGTCCCCAGTGACGACCGGCGACGACGGCTTGCGCCACGAGCCGGCCGGCGCCGTCCGGCAGACGGGTGTCCGCATGCAGGAACAGCAGCACGCCGCCACCTGCCGCGGCAGCGCCGGCGTTCATCTGGCCCGCCCGTCCGCGTGGCGCATTAATCACCCGATCGGCATAAGGCACTGCCAGTTCGGCGCTGTGATCCGCACTGCCGCCATCGACCACGATCACTTCCGCGCCAGCGTGGCGCAAGGGCGTCAGGGCTTGCAGCGCGGCAACGATGCCCGGCGCTTCGTTCAGCACCGGCAGGATGATCGAAAGCCCCGGCCCGATGCTCATCAGGCACCTCGCCGCCAGGCATGAAAACGCTCGACCCACGCCAGAAGCCGTTGCGGCGCATGGGCTTTCTTCCAGACCCCGGCGACATACTTGTTGGCTTCCGCCATGGTCGGGTAGATGTGGATGGTGCCGAGGATCCTGTTGAGGCCGATGCCGTGCTTCATCGCCAGCACGTACTCCGCGATCAGGTCGCCGGCATGCTCGCCGACGATGGTCGCGCCGAGGATGCGGTCCTTGCCCGGCACCGTCAGCACCTTGATGAAGCCGTGCGCCTCGTTGTCGGCAATGGCGCGGTCGAGGTCGGCGAGGTCGTAGCGGCTGACTTCATGGGCAATGCCCTTTTCCTTCGCCTCCGTCTCGTTGAGGCCGACGCGCGCCACCTCGGGCTCGACGAAAGTGGCCCAGGGAATCACCGAGTAGTCGGCCTTGAACTTCCTGAAGGGATCGAACAGCGCATTGACCGCCGCATACCAGGCCTGGTGCGCGGCGGTATGGGTGAACTGCCAGGGGCCGGCGACGTCGCCGGCGGCGTAGATGTTCGGGTAATTGGTTTGCAGGAAGTCGTTGGTATCCACCGTGCGGCCGGTGCTGACGCCGACTTCTTCGAGCCCGTAGCCATTGAGGTTGGCGACGCGGCCGACGGCGACCAGCACGGCGTCGAAGGGAATGCGCACCTCACGGCCCTCGTGTTCGGCGATCAGGGTTTTCTCGCCGTTTTCGATGAGAAATTGTTTGGCCTTGTGCTTCAGCAGCACATCGACACCTTCCTGGCGGAAACGCGCGGCGACGAGTTCGGAAACTTCCGGATCTTCTCTGATCATCAAGCGCGGCAGCATTTCCACCTGTGTCACTTTCGAACCGAAGCGGGCGAAGACTTGGGTCAGTTCGCAGCCGATCGGCCCGCCGCCCAGTACCACCAGACGCTGCGGCAGTTCGCGCAGGGCCCACACCGTGTCCGAGGTCAGGTAGCCGACCGCCTCGATGCCGGGAATCGGCGGCACGAAGGGACGCGCGCCGGCAGCGATGACGATGCTGCACGTGCTGAGCTTTTCCGTGGCGCCGCTGTGGCGCGTGACCTCGACTTCCCAGGGCGAAACGATTTTCGCGCTGCCTTCGATCACGTCGACGCCGAGGCCGGTGTAACGCTCGACCGAATCGTGCGGTTCGACTTCACGGACGATGCGCTGCACCCGCTCCATGACGTCGGCAAACGAGAAGTCGGCGCTGGCGCTACGGCAACCGAACTCCGCTGCGCGCCGCGTGTGCGAGAGGAACTTCGCCGAGCGGATCAGCGCCTTGGACGGCACGCAACCGGTGTTGAGGCAGTCGCCGCCCAGCTTGTGCTTTTCGATCAGGGTGACTTTCGCCTTGACCGCGGCGGCGATGTAGGCCGTGACCAGGCCGGCGCTGCCGCCGCCGATGACGACGATGTTGCGGTCGAACGTCGCCGGCCGGGTCCAGCGCGCATAGACCTGGCGCGCCTTGATGCCGTCCACGATCTTCTTGGCGATCAGCGGAAAGACGCCGAGCAGGGCGAAGGAGGCAATCAGGCCCGGCGAGAGGATGCCGGACAGGCTGGAAATCCCCGCCAGTTGCGTGCCGGCATTCACATACACCAGGGTGCCGGCCAGCATGCCGACCTGGCTGACCCAGTAGAAGGTCGCCGCGCGCATGGGTGTCAGGCCCATCAGCAGGTTGATCATGAAGAAGGGAAACACGGGCACCAGACGCAGGGTGAACAGGTAGAAGCCCCCCTCCCTCTCGACTCCCTGGTTGATCGCGCGCAGGCGCTCGCCGAAGCGGTTCTGTACCCAGTCGCGCAGCAGGAAGCGCGAGGCGAGAAAGGCCAGCGTGGCGCCGAGCGACGAGGCGAAGGAAACCAGCACCGTGCCCCACAGCAGGCCGAAGATCGCCCCGGCGACGAGCGTCATCAGCGCGGCACCGGGCAGCGACAGGCCGGTGACGGCGATATAGGCGAGGAAGAACAGCAGCGCTGCCGTCAGCGGTTGCGCCGCGCGCCAGTTCTCGATGGCCGCCTGCTGGCTCTTGAAGCTGTCAAGGCTGAAATGGCGGCCGAGATCGAGCGCGAAGTAGGCCACCACGACGACCCCAATGACGAGTCCCAACAGAATCTTGCGCAAGGGCAATACGTTCTCCCGATTTGAATCACCGGATGAACCAATGCCATCCGATTCCGCGATACGTCGGCGGCGACGGTGGCTACCTTACATTGACGGGCCGCTTTGTGTAAGTGCGGGATGACAGGCGTGTCGGACGCAAGAGCGGGCGTACTTCCGTTATTGCATTGCAGCAATTTCGCGCTAAGATAAGACTGTCAGCTCAGGGAGCACCTTCATGACCCAGATAGAAGCCACCAATTCCGAATACATCGAAAACCGCACCTTCGACGAAATAGCCGTCGGCGACAGCGCGCGTCTGGTGCGCACGCTGCGCCAGGAAGACATCCAGATGTACGCCATCATGTCCGGCGACATCAATCCTTCCCACGTCGATCCCGATTACGCCCATTCGTCGATGCTGCGCGAGGTCATCGCCCATGGCATGTGGGGCGGCGCACTGATTTCCAACGTGCTCGGCACCCAGTTCCCCGGCCCGGGCACGGTCTACAAGGATCAGACGCTGCACTTCTCCATGCCGGTGCGGGTCGGTGACACGCTGACCGTCACCATCACCTGCGAAAAGAAATTCCCGCGCACCCATCACATGGTGTTCGACTGCCTGTGTACCAACCAGGACGGCCAGAAGGTGATCAGCGGCACGGCCGAAGTGCTGGCGCCTACCGAGAAAATCAAGCGCCTGAAGGCCTACCTGCCGGATTTCAAGCTCTCCCAAACCCGCAAGGCGCGTTTCGAGCACCTGCTGGAAATCACCCGGGGACTGACGCCGATCTCGATGGCCGTGGCCCATCCCTGCGACGCCGAATCGCTCAAGGGAGCCTTGCAGGCACGCGATCGCGGCCTGATCATCCCGACCCTGATCGGCCCCGAGGACAAGATCCGCCAGATCGCCGAGGGCAATCAGCTCGACCTCCACGGTTGCACCCTGATCAATGTTCCTCACAGCCATGCCGCTGCCGAAGTTGCCGTATCGCTGGCGCGTGAAGGCCAGGTCGAGGCCTTGATGAAGGGTTCGCTGCATACCGACGAACTGATGAGCGAAGTGGTCGACAAGGCCACCGGTCTGCGTACCGACCGCCGCATCAGCCATGTCTTCCTGATGGACGTGCCGACCTATCCGCGCCTGCTGTTCATCACCGATGCCGCGGTGAACGTCGCACCCGATCTCGCCGCCAAGGTCGACATCGTGCAAAACGCCATCGACCTGGCGCACATGCTGAAGATCGCCGATCCCAAGGTGGCGATCCTCGCCGCCGTGGAAACCGTCAATATCGCCATGCAGGCCACGCTGGACGCCGCTGCCCTGTGCAAGATGGCAGATCGCGGCCAGATCACCGGCGGCCTGCTCGACGGCCCGCTGGCCTTCGACAACGCCATCTCGGTGGTGGCCGCGCGCACCAAAGGCATCAAGTCGGCCGTCGCCGGCCAGGCCGACATCCTGCTGGTGCCCGACATCGAATCCGGCAACATGCTGGCCAAGCAGCTCGAGTACCTGGCCGATGCGTTGACCTCGGGTATCGTGCTCGGTGCCCGGGTGCCGATCGTGCTGACCAGCCGCGCCGACTCTGCCGAAACCCGTACCGCGTCGACTGCCGTGGCCATGGTCATGGCGCACGCAAAACGCAAGAAAGCCTAGGGAGAAAGAAATGGCCGATGCGATCCTCACCCTCAACGCCGGGTCCTCCTCGATCAAGTTCGCGCTGTTCGCCTGCAGCACCGAAATACCCCGGCAGCCGGAACTGGTCGGCCAGATCGACGGCATCGGCGCCGCCGGCGGGCAGCCGGCGCACCTCAAGGTCAAAAACTCCGCCGGACGCGTCACGGCCGACATCGATCTCGATCTCGACGGCAAAGGACAGTCGCCGCACAAGGCGGCGCTGGGTCTGCTGGTCGATCGGCTGCGCAGCAGTGATGCGGGCTGGCGCATTGCCGGCGTCGGTCATCGCATCGTGCATGGGGCACAGAAGTTCTCGCAGCCGGTCGTTCTCGACAGCGCCATGGTCGACAGCCTGCGCGGCTTCATACCTCTGGCGCCGCTGCACCAGCCGCACAACCTGGCCGGCGTCGATGCCCTGACCACGGCCTTGCCCGACACGCCGCAGATCGCCTGCTTCGATACCGCATTCCACCGCAGCCAGCCCGAAGTGGGACAACTGTTTGCCCTGCCCCGCGCCATCACCGCGCAGGGCGTGCGTCGTTACGGCTTTCACGGCCTGTCCTACGAATATATTGCCGAGGTGCTGCCGCAGCATCTCGACCCCGCGCTTGCCCGCGGCCGCGTCATCGTGGCGCATCTGGGCAATGGCGCCTCGATGTGCGCCATGAAGGATCTCAAGAGCCAGGCCTCGACCATGGGCTTCACCGCCGTCGATGGACTGATGATGGGCACCCGCACCGGCAACCTCGACCCCGGCGTGCTGCTCTACCTGATGGACTACCGGAAGATGGACAGCAAGGCCCTGACCAGCCTGCTCTACAAGGAATCCGGCCTGCTCGGCGTCTCCGGCATCAGCGGCGACATGCGCGTGCTGCTGGAATCATCGGCGCCCGAGGCGCGCGAGGCCATCGATCTGTTCTGCTATCGCATCGTGCGTGAAATCGGTTCGCTCGCCGCCGCGCTGGGCGGGCTCGATGCGCTGGTGTTTACCGGCGGCATCGGCGAACATGGCGCCCCGGTTCGACAGCAGGTGTGCGCCCGGCTCGACTGGCTCGGTTTGACCCTGAATCCCGCCGCCAATGCCGCCAACGCAACAAAAATTTCGGCCGCCGACAGCCGGATCGAGGTCTGCGTCATACCCACGAACGAAGAGTGGATTATCGCCAGGCATACCGCGAAACTCATCGGCTGAGCGGGCACTTTCCGGACTTTCCTGTCGCAGCAAGCCTGTCAACCCCCCTTGACAGGCTGGCATGAATCCGGCCTAGCAACAAACGGCCCAAAAACAAGGAAATCGCCCTCAAGCCAAGTCTTGAAAAGAGGCGCCATCCCGCTGTTTTTCCTCCCATATTCCTCCAAGGCAAAACATACTATATCTAGTAGCATGCGTAGCCACCTGCACTAGCGCATTTTTTAACTCTTTGTTTTATTTGATGTAAAAATTTTCTGCTTTTCACGATTGTGAGCCGGGGGTATGCTTCGGCGCTCATTGGATACTTAAACAAACCTATCCTTCGGAAGAGACCATGACCACGACAATAAATAATACTGAGGAATCATCAAGCTACGAGCATACCGGGCAGATGGGTCTGCCGCTGCCGCAGGAAATATCGGGCGAAGTCCTGATCGAAAAATATGCCAAGGGCACGGAACGCGATGTGCGCGACGTGCGCAGCCGCGTGGCCCGCGCCCTGGCCTCAATTGAACTCGAAGACAAGCGCAGCTTTTGGGAGGCGCGCTTCCTCGAAGCCCAGGAAAACGGCTTCGTTCCCGCCGGCCGCATCAACTCCGCCGCCGGCACCGATCTTTGCGCGACACTGATCAACTGCTTCGTGCAGCCGGTGGGCGATTCGATTTCGGAAATCGTCGACGGCCGCCCCGGCATCTACACGGCCCTGCTGCAGGCTGCCGAAACCATGCGCCGCGGCGGCGGCGTCGGCTACGACTTTTCGTCGATCCGCCCGATCGGCGCCCACGTCAAGGGCACGCAGTCGCGCGCCTCGGGCCCGGTGTCCTACATGCGCGTCTTCGACCGCTCCTGCGAAACCGTCGAATCTGCGGGTTCGCGCCGAGGGGCGCAGATGGGCGTGCTGCGCTGCGACCACCCGGACATCGAGGAATTTATCCACGCCAAGGATGCCGGCGACCTGACCAACTTCAACATCTCGGTCGGTGTCACCGATCCCTTCATGCAGGCCGTGGAAGCCGACGGCGACATCGAACTAACGCATCGCGCCACACCCTCGGCCGACATCAAGGCCGCCGGCGCCTATCAGCGCGGCGACGGCAGCTGGGTCTATCGCAAGGTGCGCGCGCGCGACCTGTGGGAGCAGATCATGCGCTCCACCTACGACCATGCCGAGCCGGGCATCCTGTTCCTCGACCGCATGAACAAGGACAACAACCTCTACTACTGCGAGACCATCGAGGCCACCAACCCCTGCGCCGAACAGCCGCTGCCGCCCTACGGCTGCTGCTGCCTGGGCTCGATCAACCTGACGCTGTTCGTCAAGGACGCCTTCAGCAAGAGCCCCAGCTTCGATTTCGCCGCCTTCGGCCGCGTCATCGACACCTCGGTGCGCATGCTCGACAACGTGCTCGACGCCACGCACTGGCCGCTCGAGCAGCAACTCAAGGAAGCGCAGAACAAGCGCCGCGTCGGCCTCGGCTTCACCGGCCTCGGCGATGCGCTGATCATGCTCAAGCTGCGCTACGACACCGATGCCGCGCGTGCCATGGCGACCAGGATCTCGGAATACATGCGCGACCGCTCCTACCTGTATTCGGTCGAACTGGCGAAGGAGCGCGGCGCCTTCCCGCTGTTCAATGCCGACATGTACCTCTCCGGCGGCAACTTCGCCTCGCGCCTACCGCAGGAAATCAAGGACCAGATCCGCAAGCACGGCCTGCGCAATTCGCACCTGCTGTCGATCGCGCCCACCGGCACCATCAGCCTGGCCTTCGCCGACAACGCCAGCAACGGCATCGAGCCACCCTTCTCCTGGGTCTATACGCGCAAGAAGCGCATGGCCGACGGCACCTTCAAGGAGTACGCGGTCGAGGATTACGCCTGGCGCCTTTACAAGCACCAGGGCGGCGATGTTTCCAAGCTGCCCGACTATTTCGTCACGGCGCTGGAAATCTCGGCCCAGGCCCACGAACAGATGGTCGCCGCCGTGGCGCCTTATGTCGATACCTCGATCTCGAAGACGGTGAACGTGCCCGCCGACTATCCCTACTCGGAATTCGAGGATCTCTACATGGTGGCCTGGAAATCCGGCCTCAAGGGGCTGGCCACCTACCGGCCCAACTCGGTGCTCGGCAGCGTGCTCTCGGTCGGCAGCAGCACGCCGGCGGAAAGCGCCCAGAAACAGCCGCAGGACGTCACCATCGACCATGCCAACCGCCGCCTGTCGATCGGCGCCCTGCCCGCCCCGGTGCTGGCCAGCCTGCGCTGGCCGGGCCGCCCGCGCATGACCGACGGCAACGCCGCCTGGACCTACATGGTCGAGGCGCCGCACGGCGAGTTCGCGCTCTTCGTCGGCGAAATCGAAAACGACCTGGGCCGCAACGTGCCCTTCGAAGTCTGGGTCAATGGCGCCGAGCAGCCGCGCGGCATCGGCGCCGTGGCCAAGACCCTGTCGATGGACATGCGCGCCAACGACAAGGCCTGGCTCAAGCTCAAGCTCGACGCCCTGGCCAGGACCCAGGACGACGACGCCTTCGAACTGCCGCTGCCGCCCAACGGCGAGCGCAAGCTGGTACCGGGCGTGGTCTCGGCCCTGGCCCAGGTGGTGCGCTACCGCTGCGAAAAGCTCGGTGCGCTGGAAGGCACCGAGGCGACGCCGGTGATCGACTGCATGTTCAGCCGCGACGAACCGAAGACCGGCACCGACGGCACGCTGTCCTGGACCGTCGACGTCGTCAATCCGGCGGCCGGCGAGGAGTTCGTCCTGGGCTTGAAGGAAATCACCCTGCCCGACGGCGTCACGCGGCCCTATTCGGTCTGGCTCTCCGGCCACTATCCGCGCGCGCTGGACGGCCTCACCCGCCTGCTCTCGCTCGACATGCGCGTGCTCGATCCGGCCTGGATCGGCATGAAGCTGCGCAAGCTGCTGAACTACGCCGAGCCGCTGGGCGACTTCATGGCCCGCGTGCCCGGCTCCAGCAAGCAGCAGAACTGGCCCTCGACCGTGGCCTACATCGCGCGCCTGATCATGCACCGCTACGCCATGCTCGGCATCCTCGACGAGAACGGCTACCCGACGCGCGAAATGGGCATCCTCGAAGTCCCCGAGCAGAAGAGCGGCGGCGTCAAGGTCATGCAGGGCTCGCTGTGCGGCGAATGCGGCAACTACACCGTGATCCGCAAGGACGGCTGCGACTTCTGTTCGGCCTGCGGCGCGGTGGGCACCTGCGGCTGAAATCGTCCCGCCGCAACGAAGAAGCCCGGCTCAGGCCGGGCTTTTTACTTGTGGCTGAGCTTGGCCGCTCGGTCTGCCTTGCGTCGTCACCGCCTCCAGTCGCTCCATCCAGGCCAGCACCGTTTGCACGGTTTCCTGCGGTCGCTCGAAGGGAAACAGGTGCGTGCCGTCGATCCAGCTGATGCGCCCCTGAGTGATCCGTTGCGTGGCGCCGAGCCCCGCGCGGCGCACTTCGCGCGAATGCGTTCCGGCGACGAAGGCCACCGGGCCGCCCGGCGGATGCAGGCGCAGCCAGGGCATCAGGCGGTGCGGTACCGTCGCGTAGATCTCGGCTTCGATCGACGGGCGAAAGCTCAGACGCCGTGCCTTTCCCGTGCTATCGGCCGGGTCCTGCTCGGTACCGAAATGGATGTAGTCCTTGAGCACATCCGGGTGCCAGCGGGCAAATATCGGCTTGCGGGCGAAATGGCTATGGACTTCATCCAGACTGGGCCAGCGATCGCGGCGCCTCACCGCCACCGCCGCAGGCGACACCCTGTCCATCTGGCCGACGGCCTTGACCACGCTGACCAGGCCGGATTTCCAGCCATGAATGATGGGCGAATCGAGCAGCACGATGCCGCGCACGCGCTCGGGACGCCGCCCCGCCGCCAGCAGGCTCAGGTAGCCCCCCATCGAGTGCCCGACTAGCCAGACCCGGGGCTGCGGCAGGCTGTCGATCAGCGCCGTGAGCTGCTGGGTCATCCCGCTCCAGCGCCGATCGACCGGGAATTGCGCGTCGTGGCCGAAATGTTCGATCGCTGCGACCTCGTGGCCGGCGGCGCGCCAGCCGGCGAAAAGCTGGCGGTAGGTGGAGGCGCTGTAGCTGTTGGCGTGGGAAAAAACGATCATGGCGCGGTTGCCGATCAGGCGGGGCACGCCAGCGGGTCGGGCGTCATTTTGGCGGCATAGGCCCGCTTTTCAGCCGCCGTCAGCCGCTTGATGCGGTACTCGGCCTTCGAGGCCGCCGAACGGTCGGGATGCGCTTCGGCCGCCAGCATGCGGACCGGCGCGTGCAAGCGCATGGAGCGCGCGCCGCGGCCGTCGCGGTGGGCGGCAAAGCGTGCCGCCAGGTCGACGGTGATTCCCGTGTACAGGCTGCCGTCGCTGCACTCGATCAGGTAGACGTACCAGGTTTTTGACGCCGACATGGGTTCAGGCACGCCAGCGCGTCAGGTGAGCAAAGGATGCATCCAGACGAACATCACCTGGCCCTGCGATTCGGCCAGCCGCGCCAGGTCGGCCAGCTCGAACACCATCGCCTGCACGTCCGCCGTCTCCCACTGTTCGATTTCGTACTCTTCGGTGGCCGCCAGTTCCTCGGCGACCAGTTCCAGCGCCTCTTCGTCGAGCGCGGCCAGGCGCTCCATGGCTTCGTCGGCGATGCGCAACACGACCGCGCCCTCGTCGGCGACATAAACCGGCTCGTAGCTGCCGACCGCCTCCTCGAACTCCTCGCCGGTCAGCAGGCAGTGCAGCGTGACGATCTTGGCGGTGTCGATGCCGCGCCGCTCGATGCCGCTCCATGAGTCCACCGGGCGCAGGGATTCGCCGACCGCGTCATATTCGTCCTCCTCGGCGGCAACGATGTTGGTCAGTATTCCCAAGCAATCTCTCCTTTATGTCCCCGGCTATGCCGGGGACGGTATCCCCTGGCGGGATGTGCAAAGCCCGTCGATCATAGCGGAAAGCCGCGCGATAACCGCCGGCAATTCCGTTCAGCGTACCCTGCGCCGGACGTGTGGAACGGGCAACGGACTGGCCGGCAAGCCCAGCGCCTGGCGCGACAGGCGATCCGCCTCGCGATTGCGATGACGCGGAATCCACAGCAGCTGCACCGCGTCGAAGCGCAACAGCCATTCGCGCGCAACCGTCACCAAGGCGCGCAGGCGGACAATCTGCGTCGCATCCGGCCCGCGCACGTAGCGCAGGGCCACATCGCTGTCGCCGCGCAGCAGGAGCTTGCGCGCGCCCGTCGCAGCGGCCATTTCGAGCGCCGCACACAGCGCATGCAGTTCGGCCTCGTTGTTGCAGCCGGAAGCATGCAGCAGCAGGGATTTTTCACGGCGCCGGCCGTCAGGCGCAACCAGCAGCACGCCGATGCCGATCCTGCCCGGATTGGGCAAGGCGGAGCCGTCGAACCAGGCCTGCCAGCAGTCGCTGGCGTCGATCACGATCCCGGAGCTCAGAACAGGCTGGCGACGACGAAGCGATCCCGCGCCGCGAGTTTTTCCAGGCCCTTGACGACCTCGAGCGAGGCGCCCCATTTCATGACATGCGTCAGGAAGGTGGTCAGCGCCTGCGACAGCGCGTAACCGGTTTCCTGCCACTCCCGGCGAAACTCGTCGAAGCCGACCGTCTTGGCCGAAAGCTTGCCGCTTTTCATCGGCACCAGCGTGACGCTGTCGCCGCGATGGCGGATCACGATGGCGGTAGTGCGCTTGCCGTTGATGACGACCACATGAATCTCCCTGTCCGGCTGACAGTGTCGAGGCTACATGCAGGAAATGCCGAATGAGACTTGGAAAAAAAGTCCTTTTGGGCGCCAGCTTTCAGTCCTTCGCCTCCAGCGCCTCCCAGCGCGCCAGTGCCGCATCGATCTCGGCATCGACCTTGGCCAGCCTCGCCTGCACCTCGCGCACGGCGTCCGCCGGCCCCTGATAGAAGGCCGGATCGGCCAGTTTGGCGTGCAGCGCGCCCTGTTCGGTTTCCAGCGCGGCGATGCGCGCAGGCAGCTGCTCCAGTTCGCGCTGCTCCTTGAAGCTGAGCTTTTTCCGCTCCACAGGCTTCGCCTTCGCCGTCTCGCCGGCGCCGACTCTTGCCGCCGGCCTGGCGTCGGGTCCGCCCGTGGCATCGAAGCGCGCCGCGCCCCCCGCCGGCCGCTGCCGCAGCCAGTCGCTGTAGCCGCCGACATACTCCTTCCACTGGCCGCTGCCTTCGCTGGCGATGGTCTGCGTCACCACGTTGTCGAGGAAGGCCCGGTCGTGGCTGACCAGGAACACCGTGCCGCTGTAGTCCTGCAGCAGGGCTTCGAGCAGCTCCAGGGTTTCGATGTCGAGGTCGTTGGTCGGCTCGTCCAGCACCAGCACGTTGGCCGGCCGCGCGAACAGACGCGCCAGCAAGAGCCGGTTGCGCTCGCCGCCGGACAGCGACTTCACCGGCGAACGGGCCCGTTCCGGGGCGAACAGGAAATCCTCCAGATAGCCGATGACGTGCTTCTTCGCGCCGCCGATCTCGACGTAGTCCGAACCGGGGCTGATGACTTCGCGCAAGGGCGCCTCGGGATCGAGCTGGGTGCGGAACTGGTCGAAGTAGGCCACCTCGATCCGGCTGCCCAACTGAACCTTGCCGGAGTCGGCCGCAAGCTGGCCCAGGATCAGACGCAGCAGCGTGGTCTTGCCGGTGCCGTTGGCGCCGATCAGGCCCACCTTGTCGCCGCGCAGGATGCGGCAGGAGAAGTCGCGTACCACCGTCTTCTCGCCCGCGGCTGTCACGAAGCCCTTGCTGACGTGTTCGAGTTCGGCCACCAGCTTGCCGGAGGCATCGCCGCGCACCAGCTGGAAATCGACTTTGCCCAGTTGCTCGCGCCGTGCCGCGCGCGCCGCGCGCAAGTGTTCGAGGCGCTGCACGCGGCCGACGCTGCGCGTGCGCCTCGCCTCGACGCCCTTGCGGATCCAGATTTCCTCCTGCGCCAGCATCTTGTCGGCGCGGGCATTGGCCAGCGCCTCTTCGTTGAGCATGAATTCCTTGCGCTCCTGGTAGGCGGCGAAGCGCCCGGGAAAGGACACCAGCTTGCCGCGATCGAGTTCGACAATGCGCGTCGCCACACCGTCGAGGAAAACCCGGTCGTGGGTGATGACCATGATCGCCCCCGGATAGCCGCGCAGCAGGTCCTCCAGCCAGAGGATGCCGTCGACGTCGAGGTGGTTGGTCGGCTCGTCGAGCAGCAGCAGTTCGGGCTCGGCGACCAGCGCGCGAGCCAGGGCGACACGCTTCTTGCCGCCGCCGGAAAGCGCATCGACGCGGGCGTCGCCATCCAGCGCCAGGCGCGAAATGGCCTGTTCGACGCGCGACGTCAGGCGCCAGCCGTCGTTGGCCTCGAGTTGCGCCTGCAACTCCTGCATGCGGTCCATGGTCGCCGTGTCGCCGGCGCCGACTGTGTGGGTCACCTCGTGGTACTCGGCCAGCACGCGCGCCACCTCGCCGAGACCGGCCGCGACCGCTTCGAAGACCGTGTCATGGGTGGCGAATTCGGGCTCCTGCGGCACATAGGCGATGGAGAGGCCGGGCTCGCGCCAGACCTCGCCATCGTCGAGCGTACCGAGACCGGCGAGGGCCTTCAGCAGGCTGGATTTGCCGCTGCCGTTGCGGCCGATGAGGCCGACACGCTCGCCGGCATCGATCTGCATCGCGGCGTGATCCAGCAGGGCGACGTGGCCGTAGGCGAGACAGGCGCGATCGAGGGATATGACGGGCATGGCAGCGAAGCCGGGAAAGGCCGGTGAGAAGGTGCGCGATTATAGGCGAGCGATTATGTCTCCAGCCGACTGGAGACGGTATCCCCTGGTGGGATAGAATTCCTGTCTTGCGCCCTTGTAGCTCAGTGGATAGAGCGACCGCCTCCTAAGCGGTAGGTCTCAGGTTCGATTCCTGACTTGGGCGCCAGGTTCAAGGATGGCGTATTATTTGCAAATAATATCGATTAAAAATATAAAGATATCTTTGCTCGCTTTGCCAACTGGAAGTCCGGGCTCCCGGTCCGGGCAGGTTCAATTGGGGATCCGCGGTTGACTGCATGATGATTTCCGAAGTTTCGACCATCGAAGACGAACTCGCCCTGGCCCAGGCCGATTCCCGTGACATGAAGCGCACGGTGATTGCCCTGCGTACGGAGCTCGAAGCGGCGCACGCCGCAATCCATGACACGACGCTGCGCGTCACCCAGGCCAGCGCCGCCGAAATTTCCCAGCTGAAGACCACCGTCGGCGCCCTGCGCGAGGAGCTCGAGCACGCGCGCGTCGAGCGCGAAAAGGCGATCCAGCAGGAACGCGTGGCGGCCAACCAGGAGTCGCAGATGCTCAAGGCCACGGCGGCCGCCTTGCGCGAGGAACTGGAACGGTCGCGCACCGAACGCGACCGCGCGGTGCAGCAGGAACGTGTCGTCAATCACAATGAAATGCAGCAGTTGAAGTCCACCTCGGCGGCGCTGCGCGAGGAACTGGAGCGCGCCCACGGCGATACCGACAATGCCGTGCGCTCGGCGCTGGTCAGCGCACAAGGCGAGATCGCGCAACTGCGGCAGACCATCAGCGGATTGCGCGAAAGCCTGGAACTGGCGCAGATCGACAAGACCAACTCTGTCAATCGCGAACGCACCCTGTTCGCCGACGAGGGCGCCCAACTGCAGCAGACGATCCAGGCCCTGCGCGACCAGATCGAAACCATGCGACGGACCGCGACATGAACGCCATCGACCCGCCCGTCGAAGCTGCCGGTACCAAGAAAAAAACCACGGAACGCGACCAGGAAAGCCGCCGCCGGCTGCGCCACCTCGAGCTGCTGCTGGAAGTGACGCGCCGCATGGCGAGCTACGGCACGCTCGACCAGGTCCTGCAGGCGCTGGTCGAAATGACCACCACCGAACTGAATGCCGAACGCGGCTCGCTGTTCCTCAACGATCCCGATACCAACGAGCTGTATTCGCGCGTCGCCCAGGGCAACATCCAGCGCGAGATACGCATCCTGAATACCAGCGGCGTCGCCGGCTACGTTTACACCTCGGGCGAGGCGCTGATCATCGCCGATGCCTACGCCGACGACCGTTTCAACCGTTCGATCGACGAGCAGACCGGGTTCACCACGCGCAACATCCTTTGCGTGCCGATCAGAACCGTCAAGGGCGAGATCATCGGCGTGGCGCAGACGCTGAACAAGCGCACAGGAAAATTCACCAGGCAGGACCTCAACCTGCTGGAAGCCATGACCAGCCAGGGTACGCTGGCATTGCAAAGCGCCCAGTTCATCGAGCGCATGCAGGCCATTCGCCGCCAGGAGATGGAATTCATCGATGTCGTCTCGGAAGTGACGGCCGACATCAAGCTCGGCTCCCTGCTGCAAAAAGTCATGGGCGAGGCGACGCGCCTGCTGAATGCCGAGCGCTCGACACTGTTCCTCAATGACGAAAAGACCAGCGAGCTGTGGTCGGAAGTGGGCCAGGGCCTGGAGTCGGTGCAGATCCGTCTGCCCAATCATCTGGGCATCGCCGGCGCCGTATTCAGCTCGGGCAAGGCGATCAACATCCCCTACGCCTATGCCGACCTGCGCTTCAATCCTGCCTTCGACAAGAAGACCGGTTACTTCACCCGCTCGATCCTCTGCGTGCCGATCGTTAACAAGCACGGCAAGGTGATCGGCGTGACGCAGGTGCTGAACAAGCGCGGCGGGCCCTTCACCGGCGAGGACGAATCGCGCCTGCGCGCCTTCACCGCGCAGATTTCCATTGCCCTGGAAAACGCCAAGCTGTTCGCCGACGTGCAGAACATGAAGAACTACAACGAGGCAATGCTCGAGTCGATGTCGAACGCCGTGATCACGCTCGACGAGAGCGAGCGCATCGTCACCTGCAACGCCGCGGGCCTGCGCATTCTGCGGGTAAGTCCGCAACAGATCATGCACAAGCCCGCCGCCGAGTTCTTCGCCGGCAGCAATACCTGGGTCCAGGAAAAGCTCAAGCGCGTCGGCGAAACGCAGACCACCGAACTGGCGATGGAAGCCGAACTGATGGTCGGCGACGACAAGCTCTCGGTAAACCTGACCGCCCTGCCCCTGATGTCGGCGGAGAAGAAGCGCCTCGGCTCGATGTTGATGCTGGAGGACATTTCGAACGAAAAGCGCATGCGCTCGACGATGTCGCGCCTGATGGACCCGGGCATCGCCGACCAGATGCTGGCCGGCGGCGTGGATGCCCTCGGCGGCAAGAACGTCATGGCCACGGTATTGTTCTCCGACATTCGCGGTTTCACCACCATCACCGAAGCGCTTGGCGCCCAGGGCACGGTGGCCCTGCTCAACGAGTACTTCACGCTGATGGTGGACTGCATCCAGCGCGAGGAAGGCATGCTCGACAAGTTCATCGGCGATGCCATCATGGCGGCCTTCGGCATCCCCGTGGGGCACGACGACGACGCGGACCGTTCGGTGCGCACCTCGATCGCCATGATCCGCGAACTATGGAACTGGAACAAGCTTCGGCTCAATGAGGGCAAGCTTCCGGTCGACATCGGCATCGGCCTCAATACCGACATCGTGGTGTCGGGGACCATCGGCTCGAAGAAGCGCATGGACTACACCATCATCGGCGATGGCGTGAACCTGGCGGCGCGGCTTGAGTCAGCCTGCAAGCAGTATGGCGCCCACATCCTGATCAGCGAATTCACCTACAAGGCCCTGAAGGGAACCTACTTCAGCCGCGAACTCGACCTGGTGGTGGTCAAGGGCAAGACCAAGCCGGTGGCCATTTACGAGATCCTCGACTATCACACCGATGAAAGCTATCCGCAGATGATCGATGCCCTGCGCCATTTCAAGTCAGGCCTGGTGAAATACCGGCAGCAGAAGTGGAAGGACGCCAAGGGTGAATTCGGTGACGTACTGGCGCTGAACGACCACGACAAGGCGGCGAAGATGTACATCGAGCGCTGCGATCACTTCCTCGCCAACCCGCCCGGTGACGATTGGGACGGCGTCTGGGTCATGGAATCCAAATAGTCTGCAGCGCAGACCGGGTTCGAAATCCGCCGGATTACTTGACGCGGGTAAGGAAGGGTTTCCCGGTCGGACGCTCGGCAGGCGTCTCCTGCGGCGGCGCATCCTGCGGCCGAGGCTCTTCGGCAGCGGTTTCGGCCACGACTTTATCCGTCACTTCAAAAGCCATGCCTTCCCCATTCTCGCGGGCGTAGATCGCCGCGACCCGTTCGATGGGGACCACCACGGGGAATGCCTTGCCGCCGAAGCGCGCCTGAAAGCTGATTTCCTCGTTGCCCAGCAGCAACTGATGGGTCGCTTCGAGGCCGACGTTGAGGACGATCTCGCCATCCTTGACGAACTCGCGCGGCACGCGCGTCGTCGCATCGACCTTGACCGCCAGGTAAGGCGTGAAGCCCTGGTCCGCGCACCATTCGTGAATGGCGCGGATCAGGTAGGGCTTGGTGGACTTCATTGGCGTTGCGCCGAGATGAACCAAAGTTACGGACGCGGTTGTTGCGCCTTTAGCGGCGCATCATCTTCTCGGTCGGCGTCAGCGCGTCGATGAAGCCCTGGCGCGAGAAGATGCGCTCGGCAAACTTCATCAGCGGCGCCGCGGTCTTCGGCAGTTCGATGGCGTAATGGTCGAGGCGCCACAGGAGCGGTGCGATCGCCACGTCGAGCATGGAGAAGTCGTCGCCGAGCAGGAACTTCTGCTTGTTGAACATCGGCGCCAGTTCGATCAGCCGGTCGCGCATGTGCAGCCGCGCCTTGTCGGCCGACTTGAGGTTCTTTTCCAGCGCATCGATGTGGCTGAAAAGTTCCTGTTCCATGGTGAACAGCAACTGGCGCGCCTTGGCCCGCGTTTGCGGATCGGGCGGCATCAGTTGCGGATGCGGAAAGCGCTCGTCGATGTACTCGTTGATGATGTTCGATTCGTAGAGCACCAGATCGCGATCCACCAGCACCGGTACGCGGTTGTACGGGTTGATGACCGCAATGTCTTCGGGCTTGTTGAACAGGTCGACGTCGATGACCTGAAAGTCCATCTGCTTCTCGTAGAGGACGATGCGGCAGCGATGACTGAACGGGCAGGTGGTGCCCGAGTACAGGTTCATCATGGCGCTGGTGCCCCAGGAATAGTCTGCATCACGCACCACTTTGCGGACGGGTGGCGCGTTCATTTCTCGATGCCCCATAGTTTGCATTCACGTAAAAGAGTTAATGGATGTCTTTCCAGTACTCGCGTTTCAGCGCGTACGCAAAGACAAAAAGTATGGCAAGGAAAATCAGTACGATGACGCCCAGCTTCTTGCGGAACTCGGCCACCGGCTCGCCCATGTACTTGATATAGGCCACCAGATCGCCGATTGCCGCATCGAATTCCTGCGGCTTCATCTTGCCCGGCTTGACCAGCGTCAGCTTGTGGTCGGCACCCTTGACCTGCTCGCCCTGCAGTTCCCAGAGTACGTGCGGCATGCCGACGTTTTCGAACACCACGTTATTCCAGCCGGTCGGCCGGTTCTCGTCGCGATAGAAGCCGCGCAGATAGGTGTACAGCCAATCTGCGCCGCTACCGAACTCGGACGCGCGCGCCCGGGCAATGATGGTCAGATCCGGCGGCGCAGCGCCGAACCAGGCCTTGGCCTCGGCACGCTGCATGGCGGTCTTCATCGGCTCACCGACCTTCTCGGCGGTGAACAGCAGGTTGTCCTTGATCTGCGCGTCGCTGAGGCCGATGTCGGCCAGCCGGTTGTAGCGCATGTAGGACGCCGAATGGCAGTTCAGGCAGTAATTGACGAAAATCTTGGCGCCGTTTTGCAGGGCAGCCATGTCCGTGGCCTTGTCCGGAGCACTGTCGAGATGCAGCGTGGCGCCGGCGGCGAACGCCAGCACGGGCGCAAACAGGATGGCGGTAAGGAATTTCTTCATTTCATTGTCACCCGATCCGGCTCCGGCTTGCAGCGATCCAGTGAAGACCAGATCGGCATCGTCAGGAAAAACAGAAAGTAATACACGCTGAGCAACTGTGCCACCGGCGCGCCGGGAATGAAGCCGAAGAACTTGTAGGCTGGATCCTTGGTGCCGAGGAAGCCGAGGATGAAGAAGCCGACGACCCAGATCGAGATCAGCCACTTGGTCAGCGGGCCGCGATAACGGATCGACTTCACCGGGCTGCGGTCCAGCCAGGGCAGGAAAGCGAAGATCAGCGTACCGGCGCCCATCGCCACCACGCCCCAGAACTTGGCATCGATGCCGAGCAGCGGATAGGTGACCGCGCGCAGCAGCGAATAGTAGGGCGTGAAATACCAGACCGGCGCGATGTGCGGCGGCGTCACCAGCGGGTCGGCCGGGAAGAAGTTGTTGTACTCGAGAAAGTAGCCGCCGCCCTCGGGCATGAAGAAGACCACGATCGAGAACACCATCAGGAAGACCACCACGCCGACGATATCCTTCACCGAGTAATAGGGATGGAAGGGAATGCCGTCGAGCGGGATGCCATTGGCATCCTTCTTCTTCTTGATCTCGACGCCGTCCGGGTTGTTGGAACCGACTTCGTGCAGCGCGATGATGTGCGCCCCGACCAGGCCCAGCAACACCAGCGGCATGGCGATGACATGGAAGGCGAAGAAGCGGTTCAAGGTCGCGTCGCCGACCACGTAGTCGCCGCGCAGCCAGATCGACAGGTCGGGACCGATCACGGGAATCGCGGAGAACAGGTTGACGATGACCTGTGCGCCCCAGAAGGACATCTGGCCCCAGGGCAGCAGGTAACCGAAGAAGGCCTCGCCCATCAGGCAAAGGAAGATGCCGATGCCGAACAGCCAGATCAGTTCGCGCGGCTTGCGGTAGGAACCGTAGAGCAGGCCGCGGAACATGTGCAGATACACGACAAGGAAAAAAGCCGAGGCGCCGGTCGAATGCATGTAGCGGATCAGCCAGCCCCACGGCACGTCGCGCATGATGTACTCGACGCTGGCGAAAGCCACGGGCACGCCGGATGCGTTGAGCGATGCGTCCGGCTTGAAGTGCATGGTCAGGAAGATGCCGGTGACGATCTGGATCACGAGGACCAGCATCGCCAGCGAGCCGAAGAAGTACCAGAAGTTGAAGTTCTTCGGCGCGTAGTACTCGGAGAGGTGGGCTTTCCAGTTCGACGTCAGCGGAAAGCGCTCATCGACCCAGTTCAGCGTCCCCTGCAATATGGCGTTCACTTTGCTCATCGCATCAGGCCTTCTTGTCTTCGCCAATCACGAGCTTGGCGTCGCCAAGGTACATGTGCGGTGGGATTTCGAGATTGTCCGGCGCCGGCTTGCTCTTGTACACACGACCGGCGAGGTCGAAGGTGGAACCGTGACAGGGGCAGATGAAGCCTCCCGGCCAGCTGGGATCGACACCCGACTCGGCGCCCGTCTTGAACTTGTCGGTCGGCGAACAGCCGAGGTGGGTGCAGATGCCGACAGCGACGAGAATTTCCGGCTTGATCGAACGCGTCGCGTTCTTCGCGTATTCAGGCTGCATGTTCTTTTCCGACTTCGGATCGGCCAGCTGGTCGCCGATCTTGGCCATGGCGTCGAGCATTTCCTTGGTGCGGTTGATGATCCAGACCGGCTTGCCGCGCCACTCGACGGTCATCATCTGACCGGGGGCAAGCTTGCTGATATCGACCTCCACCGGCGCGCCGGCCGCCTTCGCCCGCTCGGAGGGCAGCATGCTGGCCACAAAGGGCACGGCTGCAGCCACTCCGGCAACCCCGCCTGCGGCTGCCGTGGCAACCAGCAGACGCCGCCGACCGCAATCGACTGTATCGTCACAACTCATGGTGTTAGTCCCTGAATGCTTAAATGCGAAACCGAAAACGGAGCTTAAAAACGTAGTTTCAGTGAAGGCCAAGGTCGGCTTTGTCGACGCTAAGCGCAGCGGCCGTAACTAAAAGTCCGCAATTGTAGCGAATCTCGCGCGGCGATTAAAGCCCTGAACTGACGCGACTTATCGGCGGTGACTCTTGTAACGGACAATTAATGTTACAAATCAATCAGATAACTCCATCACACCGAAAGCGAACTATCTCGTCCCGGGGGTAGCCAAGCCGTGTCAGGACCTCATCCGTATGCTCCCCGAGGGCAGGCCCGAGCCAACGCGTCCCGCCCGGTGTCAGCGACAGCTTGGGCACCACACCTGGAATAAGAAAGTCTTTTCCATCAGGCAGTTGCGATTTTTCCAGCATCTGCCGGGCGAGAAACTGGGGGTCATCCAGCATGTCCGCCACGGAGTAGATGCGACTGGCCGGCACCTGGGCTGCTGCTGCAGCGCACAAAACGCTCTCGGCGTCATTTGCGGCGACCCAGGCGTCGATGACGCCGTAGATCTCCTTGGCCCGCGCATCGCGTCCGGCGTTGCTGCCGAGTTGCGGATCGTCGGCCAGGTCGCTGCGTCCGATAGCTCGCATCAGGCGCAGGAAAATCGCGTCGCCATTGGCGCCGATGATCAGGTGTTTGCCGTCTTTCGTCGTATGCGTGTTCGACGGCGTGATGCCCGGCATCACGTTGCCGGTGCGCTCGCGGATGAAGCCGAAGACATCGAATTCCGGCACCAGGCTTTCCATCATGGCGAACACCGCCTCGTACAAGGCGACGTCGACCACCTGCCCCGCCCCGCCCTTGACCTCGCGATGACGCAGCGCCATCAGGGCACCCAGCGCGCCCCACAAGGCGGCAATCGAATCGCCGATGGAAATCCCGGTCTTCACCGGCGGCCGGTCGGCAAACCCGGTGACATAGCGCAGGCCACCCATCGACTCGCCGATGGCACCAAAGCCCGGCTGGCTGGCCATGGGCCCGGTCTGGCCAAAGCCGGAGAGGCGCACCATGACCAGGCCCGGATTTATCGCCGACAACACGTCCCATCCCAGCCCCAGTTTCTCCATGACGCCGGGCCGGAAGTTCTCGATCACGATGTCGGCCCCGGCGATCAGCTGCTTTGCGATCTCGATGCCTTGCGCATGCTTGAGATTGAGCGTCACCGACTGCTTGTTGCGCGCCTGGACGAACCACCACAGCGAGGTTTCGCCATCACCGGTGGGATACAGCTTGCGCCACTTGCGCAGGGGATCGCCCTCGCCCGGCGCTTCGATCTTGATCACCTCGGCACCGAACTCGGCGAGGATGCGCGAGCAGAACGGCCCCGCGATCAGGGTGCCGAATTCGACGACCTTGACGCCGGCAAGGGGCTTGGCAGTAGCGTTCAATCCTGGCTCAAAGCTTGTGAAGAAATCGTAGCGAGCGGGCCGCAGCGGGGTGCGGCCGGAGCGCAGCTAACGGAACATATGCCGTTATATGTGAGGATAGCGAGCACCGCCCAAGCCCCGATCCGGCACGCGCAGTAGATTTATTCATAAGCTTTCACACGAAATCGCGCCGCTCGCGCAGAGCCTGCGCCACGGTCGCCGCATCGGAAAATTCCAGTTCGCCGCCGACCGGCAAGCCGCGCGCGATGCGACTGACCTTGAGCCCGCGCGCATGCAGCAGTTCGGACAGGTAATGCGCGGTGGCCTCGCCCTCGTTGGTGAAATTGGTGGCGAGGATCACTTCCTTGACGATTCCATCGGTGGCGCGCGCGAACAGGCGCTCGAAAGCCAGTTCCTTCGGGCCGATGCCGTCAAGCGGCGAAAGCCGGCCCATCAGCACGTAGTAGAGCCCGTTGTAGGCATGCGTCTGTTCCATGCTGTTCGCATCGACCGGCATCTCGACGATGCACAGTTGCGACGCGTCGCGACGCGGCGAGAGGCAGCGTTCGCAGATTTCGGCTTCGGTGAAGCTGTTGCAGCGCGTGCAGTGGTGCAGCGACTGCAATGCGGCGTCGAGCCCGCGCGCCAGCCGGTCGGCACCATTGCGATCGCGCTGCAACAGGTGATAAGCCATGCGCTGCGCCGACTTGGGGCCGACTCCCGGCAGACAACGCAGCGCCTCGATGAGCTCGTCGAGGCTGGACGATGGCGTCATCAGAACGGCAATTTCATTCCAGGCGGCAGATTGAGGCCGGCGGCGAAGCCGCCCATCTTTTCGGCCGTGGTCGCCTCGGCGCGCCGGTTGGCGTCGTTCAGGGCCGCCGCGATCAGGTCTTCCAGCATTTCCTTGTCGTCCATCACCGAGGGATCGATGGTGACGCGCTTGACGTCATGCTTGCAGGTCATCACCACCTTCACCGCCCCTGCGCCCGACTGGCCTTCCACTTCGAGCAGCGCCAGCTGTTCCTGGGCTTTCTCCATGTTGGCCTGCATCTGCTGGGCCTGCTTCATCAATCCGGCTATGCCACCTTTCATCATGTCTTCTGCACTCCTTAAACGGGTTTGATCGTCGATTCGTCGATGCTGGCATCGAACAGGTCCACCACGTCGCGGACGAAGGGGTCCTGTTCGATAGAAGCGATGGCGCGGTCCTGCCGTTCGCGCTCGGTGTTCTGCCGCCGCTCGGCTGGGGTCTCGCTGGCCGGCTCGGTCACGGTAATATCAAGCCGCAGTTGCGCTCCCCAGATCTCGCGCAGGGCAAGCTGAAGCTTCTCCTGATGGGCCTGCAAATGCTTGTGTGCAGGGGCGAGGCGCAGGCGCACCCGTGTCGCGTCGCGCTCGACCAGTTCGCAATGCTGGGCCAGCTGCCGCGCCATGCCAGGGAGGCGGCTTGCCAGCGCATGCCAGTCCTCGTCCACCGGCGCCGCAACGTTGGCGGCCGACGCGGGCGCGGCCGCAGAAGTCGGCGCCGGCGCCACGGCGGCAGGCGGCCGTACCGGAGTCGCCGGTGCGGCGGCAGGTGCTGCCTGGCGCAGCGGCGCCGCCGCTGGCGCCTTTGCCGCAATCTGGGCCATGCCGGCACGTTCGGGGCGGAAGGCATGCAAGCGCAACAGCGTCATGACGAAGCCGGCATAGTCGTCCGGGGCCAGCGACAGTTCGTCGCGGCCGTGGATGGCAATCTGGTAGGCCAGCTGCAGATATTCGGCATCCAGTGCCTGGGCGTAGGGCGTCAGGCGCGCGCGTTCGGCATCGTCCTGCAGGGCTTCCGGAGCGAACTGGACCAGCGCAATGCGATGGAACAGCGTCGCCAGTTCCTGCAGGCCGCCGTCGAAGGACAGGCTGCGCGCATCCATCAGCTTCGCCACTTCCAGCATGGCCTGCACGTCCTGCGCCACCAGACCGTCGAGCAGCGCAAACAGGTGTTCGTCGCCGACCGTGCCGAGCATGGCGCGCACGCCCTCGTCTTCCACCTTGCCCGCGCCATGGGCGATGGCCTGATCCAGCAGGGAGAGCGCATCGCGCATGCTGCCCGCGGCGCCCTTCGCCAGATGGCGCAGCGCCGCCGGTTCAAAGGCCACGCCTTCCGCCTCCAGCACGCGCGACAGGTGATCGACGATATGCGTCAGTGGCATCTGCTTGAGATTGAACTGCAGGCAGCGCGACAGCACCGTGACGGGAATTTTCTGCGGATCGGTGGTGGCGAGGATGAACTTGACGTGCTCGGGCGGCTCTTCCAGGGTCTTCAGCATCGCATTGAAGGCATGTCCGGAAAGCTGGTGGACTTCGTCGATGACATACACCTTGTAACGGCCCATGGTCGGCGCATAGGTGGCGCGCTCCAGCAACTGGGTCATGTCGTCGACGCCGCGATTCGAGGCGGCGTCGAGCTCGATGTAATCGACAAAGCGCCCGCTGTCGATCGCCGTGCAGGCGGAACACGTGCCGCAGGGTGTCGAACTGACGCCGGCTTCGCAGTTCAGCGCCTTGGCCATGATGCGCGCCAGCGTGGTCTTGCCCACCCCGCGCGTGCCGGTGAAAAGATAGGCGTGGTGGAGCCGGTTCTGGTCCAGCGCATGGGTCAGGGCGCGCACCACGTGCTCCTGCCCGACCAGGGTAGCGAAGGACTTGGGGCGCCACTTGCGGGCAAGAACCTGATAACTCATGGAGCGATTTTATCAGGCCCGTCAACACAAACGGGACAGCCCATCACTGATGGCTGCCCCTCTTTGTCGCTAACCGAAGCCTGTACTTTGTGCGCCGGCGTCAGCCCTTGGCTGGCGCTGCGGCCGGCGGACTCTGGCGCGGTCCGCCACGGCCACCGCCATGCCGATGCTGGCCGGCGGCGCTGAAATGCTTGTCGGCCGCCGCCTTCTGCTCCGGCGTCAGCGCAGCGTAGAGGCGATTGAAGGATTCATGCACCGATTCCATCGCGGCGAGGCGCTCCTTCATCATGCCCTGCATCTGCGCCATGCGCTCCGGGGCGGGAACCGGCTTGTCGCTCTGCATGCGCTCGCGCATGGCCTGCATGCCCTTGCCCGCCTCCGCCTTGGCCTTCTCGGCATAAGCCTGCCAGAGCGGTTCCTGGGCGGCGGTCAGCTTGAGTTCGCTCTTGAGCCGGGTCAGGCGCTGTTCGGCCCGGGCGCCCGGTTCCATCATGCCGCCGCGCTGCATCGGACCGCCTTTCATGCCCGGCATGCCCTCGGGACCGCAACCCGGACCTTGTGCATGGGCGACGCCGAAGAAGACGGTGCTGGCGGCAAGAAAGCCCGCAATGATTGTACGATTCAGATTCATGGTGTGCTCCTGTGGTGAATGCCTCATGGCAGGATGCATTTCATCCGACGGCTGTAAGCCGGATGTGACAGGGGGACGAAGTTTGTAAGGGAAGATTGCACGACCCGCTGCCGGCAGACGACGAAAGGGGCGGCGAGCCTGACCCCCGGCACTTGCGGAAAATGGCTGTGGCTGCTTCCTTCCGGACCTGACCAGATTCACCACCCCTCAATGCGGGGAGACCCGCCGCGGCGCGAATTCTAGCAGTGCGGCGTCACAGCAGGGGAATCCTTCGCCGTACCGCCAGCGCCGACTCTTGCCTGCGCTCTGCGCTCAGCCGCCGCCGCGCTGATAGTACAGCGTGAAGCGCTGCATGAAGCTCTCCTGCTCTGCCGCGGACAAACCGTCGAATTCGATTTCGACTCGATAACGCTCCAGCCGAAACATCCCAATTTCCAGCGGCGGAATCCGCGTCAGGCACACCGACCAGCCTCCGCCGCAGAAGCGATCGTCGATTTCCCGAAATTCCGCGCCGCCGGTTGCCTGCGGCAGCAGACGGACAAAATCTTCGCGCGTGGTGGTCGCATCGTAGATGAGGGGAAATCTCATCCGCCGGCCACGGGTGGCCAGATGGCGAGCGTTTCCCCTTCGCGCAATATCCGCTCCGCGCGCGCGCCCGGCGGCACGAAGCTGCCGTCGATCAACACCAGGTGCACCAGCTTCTCGGGCAGGCCGAAACGCTTGATGATCTGATCGACGGTCGTGCCTTCCTCCAGGTCCAGCGTCAGCGCGTTGGTCTTCTTGCCTTCGGCAGGCAGATAGTCCTGCAGAGTGGCAAACAGCTTGAAGGTAATTTTAGTTACGGCCACTTCGTTTAACCCCAAAAATCGGCGTTAGCCTCCACTGAAGCTTCGCTTTCACGCGGCCTTCTGCGCGGTAGCCAGATAGGCGGCCATGAACTGGGTGGGATCGGCGAGGAGGCGGGCCTTCCATTCGCCCAGCGGCGCCTGGGTCTGCACCAGACCGCGCAGCGCCCCGACATGC